>MWWB01000009.1_pt1 | contig 28236 bp, 36 predicted proteins | sample 1047291 | NCBI WGS metagenome assembly MWWB01 (sample SAMN06349976, study PRJNA376086) | soil metagenome | isolation source: MS4-1 sample Antarctic (ecotone) soil | place: Antarctica | reverse complement strand
GTCTTTTAACGAGCCAATCCAAAATCGCAAATCTAAAATCCAAAATCGGTTTGCGGGAGTAGCTCAGTTGGTAGAGCGTCAGCCTTCCAAGCTGAATGTCGCGAGTTCGAGTCTCGTCTCCCGCTCCAAAAATTTTGAAAAGGTACTTTTTAGGTTTTAAAGATAAAAAAGCCCAAGTAGCTCAGGGGTAGAGCGCTTCCTTGGTAAGGAAGAGGTCACGAGTTCAAATCTCGTCTTGGGCTCCATTATCATTTTTATAAAGTTATTAAAAGAGGATAAATAAAAATGTCGAAAGAAAAGTTTGATCGGTCGAAACCGCACGTTAATATTGGAACAATCGGACACGTTGACCACGGGAAGACGACCCTCACGGCGGCAATCACCAAAGTGCTTGCTAAACATAATCCGAAGATTGTCGTTCGCGCCTTTGATTCGATTGACAACGCGCCGGAAGAGAAAGCGCGCGGCATCACGATTGCGACCGCGCACGTCGAATATGAAACGGCGAATCGCCATTACGCGCACGTCGATTGTCCGGGACACGCCGATTACGTCAAGAATATGATTACCGGCGCGGCGCAGATGGACGGAGCGATCTTGGTGGTTGCCGCCACCGACGGACCGATGCCGCAAACCAGGGAGCACATCCTCTTGGCGAGACAAGTCGGAGTGCCGTCGATGGTCGTGTTTATGAATAAGGTCGATGCGGTTGATGATGAAGAACTCATTGAGCTGGTCGAGCTGGAAATCAGAGAGCTGCTCTCTTCTTATGAATTTCCCGGCGATGATATACCGGTGGTGCAGGGCAGTGCCTTAGGCGCCTTAAACGGCGAAGAGAAGTGGGAAGCGAAAGTTGACGAGTTGATGCAGGCGGTCGATGATTACATACCGACACCGGCAAGAGACGTCGAGAAACCGTTTTTGATGCCGGTCGAAGATATTTTTACGATTCAAGGGCGCGGCACGGTTGCTACCGGAAGGATTGAGCGCGGGATGGTGAATGTCAACGAGACGGTCGAGATTGTCGGCATCAAGGACACGCGCAACACGGTGGTGACGGGAGTGGAGATGTTCAAAAAATTGCTCGATAAGGGAATGGCTGGCGATAACGTCGGATTACTCTTGAGAGGCGTTGAGCGCAAGGAGATCGAACGTGGGCAGGTGATCGCCAAACCGGGCTCGATTACGCCGCACACGAAGTTTAAGGCGGAAGCTTATGTCCTGACAAAGGAAGAAGGCGGACGGCACACACCGTTTTTCACGGGATATCGCCCGCAGTTTTATTTTCGGACAACGGACGTGACTGGGGTGGCGCACTTGCCGACCGGAGTGGAGATGGTGATGCCAGGGGATAACATCCAGATGGAGATCGAGTTGATTGCGCCGATTGCGATGGAGAAAGGACTGCGCTTTGCGATCAGGGAAGGCGGGCGGACGGTCGGCGCGGGCACCGTCTCCGATATTGTTGAATAACAAAAATTTATGTTAAACGAAAAAATACGTATCAAATTGAAAGCCTACGACCACCGCGTTTTAGATCAGTCAACAGTTGAAATTGTTGAGACTGCGAAACGAACCGGCGCAAGCATTGCGGGACCGATTCCGCTTCCGACGGTAAAAAATAAGTGGACGGTTTTGCGCTCGCCGCACGTTGATAAAAAATCGCGCGAGCAATTTGAAATTAGAACGCACAAGCGTCTGATGGACATCCTTGACCCGACAGCTGAAACAGTTGATGCATTGATGAAATTGGACTTGCCTGCCGGTGTTGACGTAGAAATTAAGGCATTTGGTAAAAGCTAGACTGATTTTGGGTTTTAGATTTTGAATTTTAGATTTCTGTAGTTTTAGATAACACGAAACAAAATTCAAATAATCCAAAATCCAAAATCCAAAATCTAAAATATGATTAACGGAATCATCGGTAGAAAACTTGGTATGACGCAGCTTTTTGCGGAAGACGGAACAGTAACGCCTGTCACCGTTATCAAGGCAGGACCGTGTATTGTTGTTCAAACTAAAACAACAAGCGGAAAAGATGGTTATAACGCCGTCCAGCTTGGTTTTGTGGAAGATAAACCGATTCGGTTGAAAAATGTTTCCAAGCCGATGCTCGGACATTTTGAAAAGACTGGCGGGGGAATGCCTCCAACCCGAATTTTGAAAGAATTTCGCTTAAAAGATGCGCCGGAAGTAAACGTCGGCGACCAGGTCAAGGCAGATCTTTTTTCAGATGGCGACACAATCGAGGTTGTCGGAAAATCGAAAGGTCGCGGTTTCGCCGGGACAATCAAACGTCATAATTTTAAGCGCGGTCCCGAATCGCACGGTTCGATGAATGTTCGCGCGCCGGGTTCGATCGGTCAGTCCGCATATCCTTCGCGTGTCATTAAAGGTACGAAATCCTCCGGACATATGGGCGATGAGCGCGTTACGGTGAGAGGTTTGAGCGTGGCGAAGGTTGACATTGAGAATAATCTTTTGATGGTTCGGGGCGCGGTGCCGGGCGCTAACGGAAGTTTAGTTTTAGTAAAGAAATCTGAAAGACAGAAGAAGAAATAGTGATAAGTGGTAAATGGTAAGTGGTAAGTAAAAGAATAAATTACTTTTTACTTACACCTCAGCACTTAGCACTCGAACGGAGTGAGAATATGCCTAGCGCAAAGGTTCGCAATTTAAGAAACGAAGAAGTTGGTGATTTATCGCTTTCGGATGCCGTTTTTGGCGTCGAATTAAATGAAGCGTTAATTCATTCGGCAGTAACAAATTATTTGGCTAATCGACGCCAAGGAACTTCTGCAACTAAAACTCGCGGAGATGTTCGCGGCGGCGGTAAAAAACCCTGGAAGCAGAAAGGAACCGGTCGCGCTCGGGTTGCGTCGATTCGTTCGCCTTTGTGGCGTGGCGGTGGTAAAGTTCACGGTCCACAACCGCGTGATTGGTCTTATAAAATGCCGAAAAAGATGCGTCGCGGAGCATTACGCTCGGCTTTGTCGGAAAGACTGCGTGAAGGAAATTTAATCATTATCGACGAATTTACTATAGAAAATGCTAAGACCAGAGGCTTTATCGGCGTAATGACAACACTTGGCTTTGCGGATAATAAAAAGCATACAAAAACTTTGATTGTTGATTCGCTCGATAATTCGAACTTGATTTTAGCGTCGCGTAACGTAAAGAAAGCAAAGGTGACGAATAGTTACGGGTTAAATATTTACGATTTGCTGTATCACGAAAAACTTTTAATTTCAAAAACAGCGATTGAAGAACTTAGCCATATGCTCGATCCGCAGAGAGAAAATAAGATGACAGAAACTGTCACAGAAGAGGAGGCGGCGTAAAATGGCAGAATTAGGTGTATGGGACATATTAAAGTCGCCCGTCGTGACAGAAAAAAGTGTCTTGTTAAAAGAAGCTACGAGTAATGATGAAACAGCCGGACAAATTTTGACTTTTCGAGTGAACCCAAAATCCGGAAAAGAAGCAATCAGAAAAGCGGTCGAAGAAATCTTCGGCGTTAAAGTCGCCAAAGTCCGCACAATTCACTACGAAGGCAAAATGAAAAAACGCGGACGATATGAAGGTCGTCGTGCTTCGTGGAAAAAGGCTTACGTGACATTGAGAAAAGGCGAGCCGCACGTTGATTATGCGGAAGCGATTTAAGGAATTTTCGATTTGCAATTTCGATTTGCGATTGTTAGTAAGACAAACAAATTTGATTTGCAAGTTGTTGAAATTCAAGTCTAAATTTTCAATATGCGCTTTCGATTAAATCGCAAATCGCAAATCGAAAATCGAAAATAAAACGATGGGAATCAAAAGATTAAAACCAACATCACCGGCGCGGCGTTATCAAACGTATTTGACCCGCGATGAACTGACTCCGAACGCAAAGCCTGAAAAATCTTTGCTTGAGCCGAAAAAACGTATTTCGGGTCGCAATAATGACGGACGCATTACGGTTCGCAGGCGCGGCGGCGGTCATAAACGCTTTTACCGGATAATCGATTTTAAGCGTAATAAACTGGGTATCCCGGGACGTGTTACACAGCTTGAATATGATCCGAATCGCTCGGCGCATATCGCTCTTATTACATATCTTGACGGTGAAAAACGTTATATTATTGCGCCGATTGGATTAAAGGTCGGTTCAACGATTGTTAGCGGGGAAGACGCAGATATTCTGCCGGGAAACACTCTCCCGATTAAAAATATTCCGCTCGGCACAGAAGTTCATAATATTGAACTGCGTCCCGGAAAAGGCGGTCAGCTTGCCAGAGCAGCAGGAGTTTTCGCTCAACTGGTGGCTAAAGAAGGCGATTACGCGCAGATGAGAATGCCGTCCGGCGAAGTCCGAAGAGTTCCGGTTGTCTGTACCGCAACAATCGGACAAGTCGGAAATCAGGAACACGAAAACGTGAGTTTAGGAAAAGCCGGTCGCTCTCGTTGGATGGGGCATCGCCCGAAAGTTCGCGGTGTAGTAATGAATCCGGTTGACCATCCGCACGGTGGCGGTGAAGGTAAAACTTCCGGTGGTCGTCATCCGGTAACGCCCTGGGGAATACCGACTCGTGGTTACAAAACACGTCGGAACAAGCGCACCCAAAATATGATTGTGCGCGATAGAAGGAGAAAATAGATTTTAGGTTGCAAAGTTTAGGATGTAGTAAATCCAAAATCCAAAATCCAAAATCCAAAATTGAGTTATGCCACGTTCATTAAAGAAAGGACCTTTTATTGATATCAGCGTTCAGAAAATTCTGAAACGAATACTTGAAACGGGGAAGAAACCGCAAGCCGTTAAAACCTGGTCGCGCCGTTCGACGATAACTCCCGATATGGTTGGGGTTACATTTGGCGTTCATAACGGTAAACGTCATATTCCGGTATATGTTACTGAAAATATGGTCGGACATAAACTTGGAGAGTTTTCTCCAACCAGAACTTATAAAGGACATCCGGGAACGAAGGCGGAAAAATCGGCAAAAAGAAAATAATTCCGTTCACTACTAAAGACTATGGAAGCGATAGCAAAAACAAGACATTTGAAAGGTTCACCGAGAAAGGCTCGTCTCGTGATTGATTTAATTCGCGGGCGCAACGTTTCGCAAGCCCTGGCAATTTTGAAATTTACCAACAAACGAGCGGCTGATCCGATTGTTAAAACCTTGCGATCGGCAATTGCCAATGCGACATACTTGGCTGAACAGCAAAATATTGCCATAGACCCGGATGATTTATGGGTAAAAACGTGCTTTGTCGATATGGGAGCGCACAAGAATCGTCGTCGTATGCGCCCCGCGCCACAAGGTCGCGCTTATCGTGAACAAAGACATTATTGTCATATTACGGTTTTAGTTTCGAGCGACCTGCCGAAAGTAGAAGAAAGCGATAAGTCGCGTGTTAAAGGCAAAAAGCTGTTGGCAAAAGAAGCATTGGCGAGCGGACGCGGCGAAAAAATTCCGGCGACTGCCAAAAAAGCAGAAGCGAAAGAAGAAACGGTTGATTCGACAGTAGTTGTAAATGACCCGGTAGCGGCGATGGAAAATACCCAAGCCGTTGAAGCCAATAACGCACAGGATACAGCGCAAGCTTCGGACGCCAAAAACGTGCAGTCGCAGACGCCGGCGGAGAGACACGAAACAGCGCCCGCAGACGAAGCGATGCTTAATAATAACGATCAACTGGAAGGAAACAGCGGTAACAGGTAAAAAAGTTATGGGACAAAAAGTTCATCCATACGGCTTTCGGGTCGGATACAACAAAGATTGGCATTCGCATTGGTACACGAAACGTGATTTTGCAGAGTTTTTAGCTGAAGATTTGACGCTGAAAAGAGATTTAAAAAAACGTTTTATGGGGGCGGGAGTCTCGCATATTGATATTGAACGCGCCGCCAATCGCTTGAAAATTATCATTTACACGTCGCGTCCCGGTATTATTATTGGGCGCAAAGGGTCTGAAATTGAAAAGCTGAAAGAGGATTTATCGAAGAAAACCGGACGTGAAGTAATTATTTCAATTCAAGAGATTCGTCAGCCGGAATTAAATGCCCAGCTTCAAGCCGAAAAAGTTGCTCAGCAGCTTGAAAAACGAATTGCTTTTCGTCGTGCGATGAAGAAAACGATGGAAGAAACCAATCGATTCGGAGCGCAGGGAATAAAAGTAATGATTGCCGGGCGCCTGAATGGAGCGGAAATCGCTCGCACCGAATGGTCTCTCGAAGGTCGCTTGCCGCTTCACACTCTAAGAGCAGACATTGATTACGGATTTGCCGAGGCATTGACCACTTTTGGAATTATCGGTGTAAAGGTTTGGATTTATCGCGGTGAAATTCTTGATCCGAACGCATCGATGGCGCGCGGCACGACAACCGACCCGATAAACGAAGTTAAAATTGATAAAAATGCTGCCCGTCGCGGCGATGGTCGTCGCCCGCCGAGAGGCAGAGACAAATTCGATAATAAAAGATAAATTTTACAGTTTTTTATAGAGGAAATTTCCTATGTTGATGCCTAAAAAGGTCAAGCACCGAAAAGTAATGAAAGGTCGTATGCGTGGTAAAGCATCACGCGGCGATAAATTAAACTTCGGTGATTTTGGACTGAAAACCCTGGAAGCCGGCTGGATTACCGATCGACAAATCGAAGCGGCTCGTATTGCAATGACGCGTCACGTCAAGCGCGGTGGCAAAATATGGATTCGTATGTTCCCAGACAAGCCGATCACTAAAAAACCGGCTGAAACACGTATGGGAAAAGGCAAAGGCGCACCCGACCATTTTGTAGCGGTTATCAAGCCAGGCAGAATTTTGTATGAAATTCAAGGTGTTGACGAAATTTTAGCGCGCGAGGCTTTTCAATTAGCAGCGCAAAAGCTGCCGGTTAAAACGAAGTTTGTTACCCGTGCCGATTTGGAAGGAGGCTTAGTTTAAGTCGATGAAGAAGAAAGAGATAATGGATCAACTTCGTGATATGTCGGTTGAAGAACTCCGCGAACAGGCAGATAGCTTAAAGGAATCGCTTTTTCGTTTGAAGTTCAAGAAATCGTTGGGCGTCGGCGAGTCAATCAATGATATTCGCCGTGAAAGGAAAACATTGGCGCGAGTGTTTACATTAATACAGCAAAAAGAGCCACAAAGAGAAACAAGAAAAGCTAAAGTATAAATAAGGTTACAGAAAATGCCAAGAAAGAAAAAAGAAGATACGGTCGAAGAAACACAAGCCCAGCCGAGTGAGTCTGAAACGAGTGAAACCAGTGAAGTTTCAGAAGAAACTGAGACCGGGATGGATACATCTGCCATCGAAACAGTCGACTCCGGACAAGACGAATCTGTGGTTGCGAAGAAGGCTTCGGAAAATGATGAAACAGCTTCGGAAGCTACCGAAGAGCCTTCGATAGTAAGCAGCGTTTTCGATACATTAACATCGGCTGTCGGAAGTGTCGCCGGAGCGGTTGCGGATGGAGTTTCAACAGTTGTTGCAGCGGTTATACCTGCTGCGGCGACCGACGAAGCAGGCAAAGTTCACCATAGTAAGAGAGCTGAAAAAATTGGCGTAGTGGCGTCGGACAAAATGACAAAAACCGTGGTAGTGCGTGTCGACCGTGTGGTAAAACATCCGACATATCGCAAATACATCAAGCGGAGAAAGAAATTTATGGCGCACGACGAATTCAGTTCCGCAATCGGTGACAAAGTACGTATCGTCGAAACCAGACCGCTTTCAGCGCGAAAGCGTTGGCGCGTAGTAGAAATTATTCAAAAAGCAGAGAAGTAATTTTCGATTTTCGATTTGTTGAAAGTTTAATTTCTCAAAAATCGCAAATCGGCAATTAAAAATCGAAAATTTCAGAGGTGAGATTATGATTCAGATGCAGACCTCATTAACGGTCGCAGACAATTCGGGCGCTAAAAGAGTAGTGATGATTATGCCGATTGGCGGTTCAACCGGTAAAATCGCGCGGCTCGGCGACCGTATAAAAGTTACCGTAAAAGAAGCAACGCCTGATGGCACGGCAAAAAAAGGCAAAGTTTATAATGCCGTTATCGTCAGAACGCGCAAAGAAGTCAGGCGCAAAGACGGAACATATATTCGTTTTGATGAAAATGCCGCCGTGCTGATCAAGGATGATAATACTCCGATCGGCACACGCGTTTTCGGTCCGGTCGCACGCGAATTGCGTGAAAAGAATTTTATGAAAATCGTTTCACTCGCGCCGGAGGTTATTTAGAAAGATGAAAGCGGTAAAAAAAGGAACAGTCAGATCAAAAGTTAAGCGCGGTGACCAGGTAGTGTTTATTGCCGGGCGAGAATATAGTCGTTTTGATAACAACGGTAAACGCTCGCCGTTTCGCGGAAAAGTTATTGCGGTTGATCCGCATAAAGGAAAAGTGAAGGTTGAAGGCGCGATGATTATGAAAAGACATCGCAAGGCAGTTCCGCAGATGAACGTCGAAGGCGGAATTATCGAGCAAGAAGCGTGGGTTGATATTTCCAACATTGCACACATCGACCCCGAAACAGGAAAGCCGACGCGCATTAAATATGACGTTATCGATGGAAAAAAGGTTCGAGTCGCAGGAAGCGGAAAAGTAATTCCCGAACCAGAAAGAAAACGCCGAACTGATCCGAAATCAGACACTGAAACGAAGTCAAACAAGGAAGAATAGTTTGAGGTTTGGTAACGCTGACTGATGCAAAACATAAAACTTTGAAAATTTTTTGGTTTTACATTCTAAAAGCGAGTCCCAAACACAAGAGAAGGAGAAACTCAAACAATGGCAAGATTAAAAGAAAAATATAAAAACGATATTGCACCGGCGCTAGCTAAAGAATTTGACATAAAAAATCCGATGGCGATTCCCCGCATCGAAAAAGTTATTATTAATATGGGAATCGGCGAAGCGATCAGTAACGCAAAAATTCTTGATACGGCAGCAGAAGAGTTGCGAGCAATAACGGGGCAAAAACCCGTCATTACAAAAGCGAAAAAATCAATTGCTTCATTCAAACTGCGTCAGGGAATGAACATCGGCACAATGGTTACGCTGCGCGGCGAAAGAATGTTTGAGTTTCTTGACCGGCTGATCTCGGTTGCTCTGCCGCGGGTGCGCGATTTTCGAGGTATTTCCGCCAAAGCCTTTGACGGACGCGGAAACTACACGCTTGGAATTCGAGAACAGTTGATATTCCCGGAAATTGATTTTAACAAAGTTGATAAAACGCGCGGAATGAACATTTCCATTGTTACAACAGCAAAGACGGACGAACAATCCCGCGCTCTTTTAAAAGCTTTGGGAATGCCTTTTAGACAATAAAATTAAATTATAAAATATGGCAAAGACAAGTAGCATTGCTAAAAACGAAAAAAGAAAGAAATTGGTCGCGCAATATGCGACGCGCCGTTTGGAATTAAAAAAGATTATCAATAATCCGAACGCTGCGCCCGAGGAAGTTGACGCGGCTGTTATGAAATTGCAAAAATTACCGCGCGACGCAAGCCCGATTCGGGTTCGTAATCGCTGCTCGCAAACGGGACGCCCGCGCGGCAACCTGCGGAAATTCGGTATTTCCCGCATTGCTTTTCGAGAGTTAGCTTTGGAAGGACAAATTCCGGGTGTAATTAAATCAAGTTGGTGAAGAAATTTGCGATTTTCGATTTGCAATTTTCGATTTGTCTGAAAATTTCGGCTTACAGAAAATCGCAAATCGGCAATCGAAAATCGAAAATAAAATAACGGAGTTAAACAATGACAGACCCAATCGCAGATATGTTGACGCGCATTCGTAATGCAATAGCCGCGAATCATTCGCGCGTGGATATTCCCGGTTCGAAATTGAAACTGGAAGTCGCGCGAATTTTAAAAGAGGAAGGTTACATCAATAATTATGTCACCAAAGGCGAAGGCGTTAAATATTTGATTCGCATATTCCTGCGCTACGATGCCAAAGGCACCTCTTCTATTACACATTTATCGAGAGTTTCCCGTCCGGGCAGAAGAGTTTTTGTCGGCGCGCTGGAAATACCGAGAGTTCTCGGAGGTTACGGGGTTAATATCGTTTCAACTTCAAGAGGCTTGATGAGCGGTAAGAAAGCTCGTCAGGATAATGTCGGCGGAGAAATTTTAGCAGAAATCTATTAATAAGTGGTAAGTGGTAAACAGTAAGTGGTAAATGAAAGAACTCGCCACTTACCACTTACCACTTACTGTTTACCACTATAAATTATGTCGCGTGTAGGAAAAAAACCGATTGCAATACCATCCGGCGTATCCGTTACGATTAGCGGAAACGAGTTGGAAGTGAAAGGTCCGAAGGGAACTTTGAAAACTCCTGTGCCCGAAGGCGTCGATTTCAAAATGGAAGACGGGACGCTTTATGCGGAACGGCAGAATGACGATCAAGCCGCTTTGCACGGGTTAGCCCGGGCACTGGCGAACAATGCCATTGTCGGCGTGACCGAAGGTTTTACAAAAGATATGGACGTTGTCGGAGTCGGCTACAAAGCTGACGTGCAGGGCAAAAAGATTGTTTTCTCGCTCGGGTATTCACATCCGGTTGAATACCCTCTACCGGAAGGAATTGAAGCCAAAGCCGAAAGAGTGCCTGCTAAAACAACCATCAATCAATACCAATTAACATTGACTTTGAGCGGTATCGACAAACAAAAATTAGGACAAGTGGCGGCAGAGCTCAACCGTCTGCGTAAGCCGGATGCTTATAAAGGCAAAGGAGTCCGTTATGCCGATAAAACTTACAGATTAAAACCCGGTAAAACCGGTAAATAATTTCAAATCTAAGATTCTAAATTTCAAAAATATTTTTGGAGTCGGGAATTTGAAATCTGGAATTTTGAATTATGAAAAAGAGTAGAACAGATATTCGTCGCGGAGTAAAAAGCCGCATCCGCAAAAAAGTAAGCGGAACTACCGAAAGACCGAGGCTAGCAGTATTTCGCAGTCTTAATCATATTTACGCTCAAGTAATCGATGATGAAAACGGAAAAACTTTGGCGGCAGCTTCGACTACTGAAAAGGATTTAACCGGTAAAAGCGGTGGAAACCTGGAAGCCGCACAAACAGTCGGAAAAGCGATTGCGGAACGCGCTTTATCAGCCGGCGTGTCGCAAGTGGTTTTTGACCGCGGCGGGTATGTCTATCACGGACGAGTTAAAGCGTTAATCGATGCGACGCGCGAAGCAGGTTTGAATAAAAACCAAAACAATGCTTCTGAAGAAGATTCAGCAGATAAAAGCACGCTTGATACGGTTGCAACGACAGTCGGGAATGTGGTCGGAACGGTTGCCGGCATGATCGGCAATTTAGTTGGCGGGTCTGCGGAAACACCTGCGAAAAAGTCCGGCGGAAAACGCGCTAAAAAAACTGACGAGCCTCAAGCGCAAACCGATAAAGTAAAAGAAGAAAAAAATGAAAACGAATAAACAACGAATTTCTCCGAACAGCTTAAACCTAAAAGATCAATTGATTTCAATCAATCGAGTAACGAAAGTTGTAAAGGGCGGCAAAAATATGTCGTTCGCTGCCTTAGTCGTAGTCGGTGACGAAGCAGGTCACGTTGGTTTTGGGACCGGCAAAGCAAAGGAAGTTCCAAACGCGATTAAGAAAGCCATTGAGGCAGCCAAGAAAAGTTTGATCCGTGTTCCGCTGATTGACGGAACGCTCCCGCATCAAATGATTGGAGAGTATGGTGCCGGGCGCGTTTTACTTAAACCAGCCAAAGAAGGGACGGGCGTTATTGCGGGCGGAGCGGTTCGCGCAATCCTACAAGTTCTCGGCATTCACAATGTGCGAACCAAAATTCTCGGTTCAAATAATCCGCACAATGTTATCCGCGCAACTTTTGACGGACTTGAACGGATGAAAGACCCGATTGAAGTCGCACGTCTTCGTGGCAAACAAGTAGAAGAATTAGTCTAAATCATCAAATATTTATTGTTGAACGTTGCCCGAAAATTTAGTGTTCAATGATAAATAATCGATGTTAAATGAATTATGGCAAACAAAGAAGAAAAACAAGAAAGCGGCGGAACAATCAAAATTCAGTACTACAAAAGTATGATTGGTTATTCTAAAAAGCAAAAAACGATTGTAAAAGGTATGGGATTAACTAAACTTAATATGACGGTAACGCGTCCAGACAATCCGTCAATGCGTGGAATTGTCGCAAAAATTCCGCATCTTTTAAGAATTGTTGAGTAATCAATGATGAGTGGTAAACTCTAAGTGGTAAATGGTAAGCTTTTTTAGTGGTAAGTGGTAAACGCTAAGTGGTAAGTGAAAAACCAAATACTTGCCACGTACCACTTAGCGTTTACCACTTTTGTCGTTTACAATCGATAATTTACGAGGAAAGAAAAATGGCATTAGGATTGAATAATTTACGTCCGGCAAAAGGCTCGACGCACAAAAAGAAGAGAATCGGTCGCGGTCCCGGTTCTGGAACCGGCAAGACTGCCGGTAAAGGACATAAAGGACAAAAATCTCGTTCCGGTTACAGTAAAAAAATCGGTTTTGAAGGCGGACAGATGCCGCTGCAACGCCGTCTGCCGAAACGCGGTTTTACAAATATCTTCAAAAAACAATGGCTTGAAGTCAGCCTCGCTAAACTTGAAGAGAATTTTAGCAGCGATGAAGAAATCACGCCGGAAATTCTGCATCAGCGCGGCTTAATAAAAAAAGCCAAACACGACCTGGTTATTTTGGGAAACGGAGACGTATCGAAGGCGTTCAGAATTTCCGCCCATCGATTTACAAAAACCGCTAAAGATAAAATAGAAAGAGCAGGCGGGGTAGTTACTCAGATTGAAAAACATCAGCAAGCGGAAGCCCGAAGCGAATAAATTATCAACTTTGCTCTAGCTAGAGAGGAACAATATGGAAAAGTTTTTTGCCGGCATTCAAAATATGTTCAGGGTTCCAGAGTTGAGAAGACGTATTTTCTTCACGCTCGGAATGTTAGCGATTTATCGTCTTGGAGCGCACGTTACCGCACCCGGTATTAATAAGGCGCGGCTTGAACAAGTTTGGGGAGAAGTTGCCGGAACGCTTCTCGGAGTTCTGGATTTATTCTCCGGCGGAAACTTTCGGACAATCTCGGTTTTCGCGCTCGGCGTGACGCCATATATTACGGCTTCGATTATTCTTCAGCTAATGCCTGTTCTCTCTCCGCAATTTAAAAAAATTCAGGAAGAAGGCGAAGTTGGACGGCAGAAAATTAATCAGTGGACGCGTTATCTAACAGTTGCTCTGTGTTCTGTCCAGACATTTTTTGTCGCAACGTGGCTTAAGAGTAACGGCATTATTTCCGACTCCTGGTGGGCGACGATGATGATTGTCGTTACGCTGACGACCGGAACGATTTTTGTGATGTGGCTTGGGGAACAGATAACCGAACGCGGAATCGGCAACGGAATCTCGCTGCTTATTTTTGCCGGTATCGTAATTGGGCTACCCAATGCCGTTTTGCAAGTTAGAGATCGAATCGGAAGCGGCGATCCGGTTCAAACACTAGGCGTTATATTTTTGCTGGCGGTGATGATTGCCTTAATTGCCTTGATTGTTTATGTCGAATCCGCTCGAAGAAATATTGCCATCAGTTATGCCAGCCGGCGTGTGGGCAACCAAACTTTTCGCGGTCAGGAAACGAGTTTGCCGCTGAAGTTAAATATGGGCGGCGTTATTCCGGTGATCTTTGCTTCTTCTGTTCTGGCAATGCCGCAGACTATATTCTCGGCTTTTCCGCCGGACCAAAACGACCCGAATTCAACCTGGGGCAGTGTCTACGCATTTTTCCAGCAATTTCACGGCGGCGATCCTTATTATGAATTAGTCTTTTTATCTTTGATCGTTTTGTTCACGTTCTTTTACATTACAATCGTGTTTAATACCGACGAAGTAGCTGATAATTTGAGAAAGCACGGAGGCTTTATTCCGGGAGTTCGCCCGGGCGCGCAAACTGCCGATTATCTGAGCACTATCCTGACCCGTCTAACAACTGTGGGCGCGCTTTATTTGGCTTTTGTTGCATTCCTGCCGCAACTTCTGCTGAGCGGGTTTAAGGTTGCGCGTCTGCCGTTTATCGGAGCGTCGGTTGACAACTTTTTAACCGCGACACCGGGTTTAAGCTGGATTCCCACGGGTCTGGGTTACCAGTTTTTCTTCGGCGGTACGTCACTTTTGATTTTAGTCGGCGTGGCGATGGATACTATTTCTCAAATAGAAGCTCAACTGGTGATGCGAAATTATGAAGGCTTCTTAGGTGCGGGTTCGCAGCTTCGAGGAAGAAGAGGCTAAATTCAATTACGAATTGCAAATTTCGATTTACAGGCAAGATTGGATGGCTTGATAATCGATAGTTTGCAATTCGTAATTCATTTTATGGATAAAATTATTGTTTTAATCGGCGCCCCCGGAGCCGGCAAAGGAACACAGGCAAAGCTTCTTGAAGAACGAAAAGGAATCCCGCAAATATCGACGGGCGATATGTTTCGCGAGATGAAAAACGCCCGCACGCCGCTTGCTATCGATGTTCAAAGAATAATGGCGGAAGGCAAATTAATTTCTGATGAACTAACCTTTGAGATTGTGAAAGACCGAACTTCTAACGAAGACTGTCAAGGAACATATATTTTAGATGGTTTTCCGCGAACGACAAAACAAGCGGAAATGCTTGAAAAACTCGCAGCAGCACAAAATAAGGAAATCAGCGCGATCCTGATTGATGTTCCGCTCGAACATTTAGAAAAAAGAATGACGGGGCGCAGGAAATGTCCGGTTTGCGGTGAAATTTACAACATATATTTTATGCCGCCGAAAAAGAACAATTTTTGTGATTTTCATCCTGCAGAAGAACTGGAACAACGCGCCGATGATACGGCAGAAAAAGCGAAAGTTCGGCTTGACACCTACGAAGAGCAAACAAAACCTTTACTGGATTATTACGAAAATACCGGACGATTGAAGAAAGTAGACGGAACGATTGATTTTGTAAATATTTACCAAAAATTAGAAAAACTGATCTGAATAACTTGATAAACATACATAAGCAAAGAATTTTTTTGCCTATTTCTTTTGAATAACAAAAAATAATCGATGCTTCTAACATTGTAGTATTAGAAAACAATTAAAAAGACTTTGTAAATATATTCAATGATAATCGCCAAGACAAATAAAGATTTAGACCGGATGCGCGAAGTTGGCGAACTCGTTGCCGAAGTCCGCGAGACATTGCGTTCGATGGTCAAGCCCGGTATTACGACGTTTGAATTAAACGCAACTGCCGAAAAAATAATGCGTGATGCGGGAGCGGTTCCGACATTTGTCGGTTATAAACCAACGGGTATGACCGCGTTTCCTTTTGCAATTTGCGCCTCGGTCAATGAGCAAGTCGTTCACGGGTTTTCAAACGCGACTCCATTAAAAAACGGCGATATCATCTCGATTGATATGGCGGCAACCTTAAACGGATTTGTCGGTGATACGGCGACAACCGTGCCGGTTGGAAAAGTGACGGATGAAATCAAGCAATTAATCGAAGTGACGGAACAATGTTTAGCGAAAGGCATCGAACAATGCTTTCCGAACAGACGTGTCGGGGACATCGGTTGGGCGGTTCAGGAACACGCGGAAAAATTCGGATACGGAATTGTGCGGAACTATACCGGTCACGGAATCGGGCGCAGTCTGCACGAATCTCCGCAAATTCCCAACTATGGCAGACCCGGGACAAAAGAAAAAATTCGCGCCGGGTATGTTTTTGCGATTGAGCCGATGCTCAATCTCGGTTCGTACGAGACAAAAACTTTAGAGGATAAATGGACGGTTGTTACGTCAGACGGCAAACCGAGCGCGCATTGTGAGCATACGGTTGCAATTACCGCAGACGGTCCTGAAATTTTGACTTTAACAAAAAAGCAAAAAGCGCTCCTGAATAAACCAAAATTGGAAACCGTTGCCGCTTAGCTTGAAAATTTCTTAAAAAAACGCTAACATTAGAAGTTTGCCGACTCAAACGGGTTTGACTCTGTAATTATGTCGAAAGAAGAAGCGATAGAAGTAACGGCGACTGTTCTTGAAACTTTGCCGAACGCGATGTTCAAGGTCGAATTAGAAAATAATCAGCACCAGGTATTGGCGCACATATCAGGCAAAATGCGCAAAAACTTCATCCGCATTTTGCCGGGTGATAAGGTTTTGGTTGAACTTTCGCCATACGACTTAAACCGCGGGCGGATAACTTATCGGTACAAGTAAAAGCAATTCGAAGTGCCGCTCTCTTAAGCCATTAGCGAGGAAATAATTATGAAAGTTCGTCCTTCAGTAAAAAAGATTTGTGATAAATGTAAAGTTATACACCGCAAAGGAATAGTGCGTGTGATTTGTGAAAATCCGAAACATAAACAAAGACAAGGGTAATTCGATTTTGAGTTTTAGATTTAGATTAGCGCAAAAATTAAGCCTGATTTTATAATCCAAAATCGCAAGTCCAAATCTAAAATTAGGAGAAAAAAGATGGCTCGTGTAGCAGGAGTTGATTTACCACCGAATAAAAGAGCGCAGATTGGATTGACATATATTTATGGCGTCGGTAAACCGCGCGCAACGGCGATACTTAATGAAGCCGAGATTAGCGTCGATACGAAAATTAGAGATCTAAGCGAAGACGAATTAACACAAATTCGTACTCTTCTCGATGCGCAAGGCGATATCGAAGGCGATCTGCGTAAACGTGTCCAAATGGATGTTAAACGTTTAATGGATATCGGTTGTTATCGCGGATTGCGTCACAGGCGCGGTCTGCCGGTTCGCGGTCAGCGGACAAGCACCAATGCGCGCACAAGAAAAGGTCCGCGGAAAGCCGCCGTCGCGAAGAAAAAAGCACCGGGCAAGAAATAAAAATAGATGTCAGATGTCAGAGGCTAGATGTTAGTGAAAACTTTCCATCTGACATCTGACATCTGACATCTGACATCTGAATATATGGCAAAAGCAGCACCAAAAAAGAAAACATTTCGAAAGAAAGAAAGAAAAAACATTCCGACCGGAATTGTTTTTATCGCGGCATCGTTTAACAACACGATGATTTCCATTACGGATACTCAAGGAAATCTCGTAGCTCAATCTTCTTCGGGAGCGCGCGGCTTTAGAGGCTCGCGAAAGGGGACACCGTTTGCCGCTCAGCAAGCTGCTTCGGAAGCGGCTCGCAAAGCGACGGAAGTCGGAATGCGCGAAGTCGAAGTGCGAGTAAAAGGTCCGGGCGGCGGTCGTGAATCTGCTATTCGCGCTATTAATCAAGCCGGAATTCGCGTTACGTCAATTCGTGATACAACGCCGATTCCGCATAATGGCTGTCGTCCGCCGAAACGCCGCAGAGTCTGAACGATTTTGGATTTTGGATTGGAAATCTGAAATTTATTTTTTACTTAACAAAACTATCGAAAGGATGAAGGGCAATTATTTATTGTCTGTAAACTTTTCCGTTCAAATAAAATGTTGTTTTAATGTTTGCGAATATCGGATTGGAATTAATCCAAAATCGCAAATCTAAAATCCAAAATCATTTTTTTGGCGGAAGCAAAAAAAAATATTATGGCTAGATATAGAGATGCGGTGTGCCGTCTGTGCCGCCGCGAAGGTGGAAAATTATTTTTAAAAGGCGACCGGTGCTTTAAACCGATGTGCGCTATCGAAAAACGTGGAACCCAGCCGCCTGGAATGCACGGCGCGACTGCGCGACGCAAAGTTTTAGCCGGTTACGGACAGCAGCTGAGAGAGAAACAGAAAGTCAAGCGTATTTATTTCGTGCTTGAAAAACAGTTTCGCAATTACTTTGAAAAGGCATCGCGTCAGAAAGGTATCACCGGTGAAAATCTGCTTTTCCTACTTGAACGTCGACTTGACAACGTAGCTTACCGGGCAGGGTTTTCAACCTCCAGGCGGCAGGCTCGTCAACTCGTCAATCACGGGCATATCGAAGTCAACGGACGCAAAGTCGATATTCCTTCTTTTCAAGTCAAAATCGGCGACGTCGTGACCGTTAAAAATAAAACCGTAAGAAATGTTCATGTCGAAGGCGCGTGGCAAACTTCCGGTGGTCGCGGTCGTCCGAATTGGATTGCTTCCGGCGCCGCAGATTTGAGCGTTTCGATTCTGGCTTTGCCAAAACGCGATGACATCGATGCAAACATCAATGAGCAACTAATCGTCGAACTTTATAGTAAGTAGTATCAAAATGCCCCGTGCGAAGGATGTATTTTTTAAAACATTCTTTGTCCGGCGGTTGTCCTTTGCTTTTAAAAGAAAGTTTTTTCAAGAAGATAGTATATGACACAAAATAATCATTGGACAGATTTCCAAATACCGACTCGCTTAAATGTCGAATCGGAAACTTTAACCGAACGATACGGAAAATTTTATGCCCAGCCGTTTGAGCGTGGGTTTGGCACAACAATCGGCAACTCGCTCAGACGCGCGCTTCTTTCATCAATCGAAGGCGCGGCGATTACCGCAGTTAAAATAGAAGGCGTCGAACACGAATTTTCTTCGATCAAAGGCGTCGTCGAAGATGCCACCGACGTTATTTTGAATGTGAAACAAATTCCCTTTAAATTGCACGCGGAAAGTTTCAAAACTTTAACTATTCGCAAAAAAGGCGTGGGTGAAGTAACAAGCGCCGATATTGAAGCCGATGGCGACGTGGAAGTTTTAGATAAAGATATTCATATCGCTACAATAAGTTCGAATGATGAATTAGTAATTGAAATGCGCCTTAAAAGCGGGCGCGGCTATGTTTCTGCGGAATTTAATAATGATGAAGACCTTTCGGTTGGTTATATACCGATCGATTCGGTTCACACGCCGATTAAAAAAGTTAATTATACGGTTGATAAAACTCGTCAGGGTTCAAACACGGAATTTGATAAGTTAATCATTGAGGTGTGGACTGACGGGTCGGTTAAACCCGATGATTCAATCGGACTGGCAGCAAAACTCGTGAAAGACCACATGTCGATATTTATCAATTTTGAAGAAGAGGAAGCCGAGTTCAAATATGAAGACATTGCCCGTCCGCCGCTGCTTCGCAATGATTTACTAGACCGCAATGTTGACGAACTTGAACTCTCCGTGCGTTCCTATAATTGCTTAAAAAACGCCGATATTCGCTCGATTCGAGACTTAATTCATCGAAGCGAAAAAGATATGCTTCACACGAAAAATTTTGGCAAAAAGTCTTTGACGGAAATCAAAGATATGCTTCACGGTATGGGCTTGGATTTTGGAATGGAATTTGACGAACAGGGAAATCCGATTCCGGGTTCGGGCGGGCGTGATTTAGACTAAAACTAATGGTAAGTGGTAAGCGGTAAGTGGAAAGTTTTTTCATTTACCTTTTACCACTTACCACTTACCACTATTATGAGACACTTAAAAGCACATCGTAAATTAGGTAGAACGACGGAGCATCGAATTTCGATGTTGCGCAGTCTGGCAACTTCTTTAATCATTTCGGAAAAGGAATATATTGTAACCACGGTTCCGAAAGCGAAAGAACTTCGTCCGTTTGTCGAAAAAGCCATCACATTAGCGTGTAAAGCACAACATCTGAGTGGTGATGAAACAAGAATCCACGAAGTTCATCTGCGTCGACAGGCAGCCGGATTTTTCCACGCCGGAAATCACACCTTTAAAAGCCAACAAAGTCGTTTTCGAGGGGCAAAAGGAACGCCAAAAGAAAAAATTGAAAGAACTGCCGGCGTCAAAGCTTTGCAGAGACTTTTCGGCGAACTCGGCTCGCGGTATAAAGACCGCAGCGGTGGTTATACGCGAATAATCAAACTTGGTCGGCGCGTAGGCGATAATGCTGAAATGGCAGTTATTGAATTAGTTGACAGTGTGCGGGAATTAGCGGCAAAACGTTAATCCTCAAGGAGCAAGGCAAAATGAGTGAAAACTTAGGCTCTGCCCGATCAACAAAAAATAAAGAGCGTACCGGCGAACCCAGTAAAAAACCAACTGCTGCAAAAAAAACCAGACAGACATCAGAGCCATCTCTGAATATGGCTGAACTTTACGAGCTAGCCAATTTGGTCGACGAACACGGTTTTACTGATTTCGAATTTGAAAATGCTAATATTCGAGTTCGTTTGAGTAAAAACCCCGCGCCGCAAATTGTCCAAGCCGCCCAACCCTACGCCCAAGCGCCAACTGCTGCACAACCGCAAATTGATAGCTCAAATAAAGGAATCGCAAAAGAAAATTCTTCACCGGAAGCATCTTCGTCCGAAGATTTACATAATATAACCTCGCCAATCGTCGGAACATTTTACAGCGCGCCGGCGCCTGATAAAGACCCGTATGTGAAAGTAGGGAGCAAGGTTTCACCGGAGACGTATGTCTGCATAATTGAAGCGATGAAACTGATGAACGAAATTGAAGCGGAAGTGACGGGCGAAGTTGTCAAGATTTATGTGGAAGACGGTCAGCCGGTTGAATTCGGTCAGCCGCTTTTTGGAATCAGAAAATAATTCAAGGTTCAAAGTTTAGAGTTCAAAGTCTGCCGGTTTAATATCCGGCATTGAACCTTGAACTTTGAACCTTAAACTTTTAAATGATGGAAAAGCATAAATTTAATAAAATTTTGATTGCCAATCGAGGTGAAATCGCGTGTCGGATTATTTGGACGTGCAAGGAGATGGGCATTCGTACCGTCGCCGTTCATTCGGTTGCCGACAAAGACGCGCTGCACGTTCGATATGCTGACGAAGCAATCTGTATCGGCGCCCCGCCTTCGGCACAAAGTTACTTAAACATTCCATCCATCATTAGTGCCGCAGAAATAACGAATGTTGACGCGATTCATCCGGGCTACGGTTTCTTAGCCGAATCGGCAACTTTCGCCAAGGTGTGTGAAGACTGCAACATAAAATTTATCGGACCGAAAGCGGATGTGATCGCAATGATGGGCGATAAGGTCGAAGCGCGGCGCACAATGAAAGCGGCGGGCGTTCCGATTTTACCCGGCAGCCCCGAACCGATTGAAAATGTAGATGAAGCGATTAGATTAACTCAGGAAATCGGGTTTCCCGTAATTATCAAAGCTTCTGCCGGCGGCGGCGGGCGCGGAATGCGAATTGTCCGTCAGGAAGAGGATTTAGCGGCGCAACTGGAAATGGCTTCGACCGAAGCGCTTGCCGCGTTTAAGAACGGCAGTGTTTACATCGAAAGATACATCGAGCGTCCGCGCCATATCGAGATTCAGGTTCTTGCGGATGAACACGGAAACTGTATCCATTTGGGTGAAAGAGAATGTTCGATTCAAAGGCGGCACCAAAAACTACTGGAAGAAGCGCCATCGCCTGTCATCACAAAAGAGCAGCGCGAAAAAATGGGAGCGGTAGCAGTTAAAGCGTGTCTGGAAATCGGATATTCAAGCGCGGGAACATTTGAGTTTTTGCTGGATGAAGACGGCAGCTTCTATTTTATGGAAATGAATACGCGCATCCAGGTTGAGCATCCGGTAACGGAGATGGTGACGCTTGCCGACATTGTCCGAAACCAGATTCGCATTGCCGAAGGCGAAGATTTAGGTTATACGCAGGATGATGTACAAATTGTCGGACATTCGATCGAATGCCGAATTAACGCTGAAGACCCGGTAAAATTTACGCCTTCACCGGGGAAAATCACGGCGTTTAATATTCCCGGCGGTCCGGGCGTACGGGTTGACACGGCAGTTTATCCGGGCTATGTCGTGCCGCCATATTATGATTCGATGATTGCCAAGCTCATTGTTCACGCAAGAACACGCGACCTTGCTATTGCGCGAATGAGACGGGCACTGGAAATGATGGTCGTCGAAGGAATAAAAACGACAATTCCGCTTCACATAAAAATTATGAACGACGAAAAATTTCAAAAAGGTGATTTTTCGACTAAATTTATGGAAGAATTTCAGTAATGGTGACGGTAAACGGTTAATGTTAAACGAATGCAATTGACCAATTACCAATTACCATTTACCATAAATAAGTAAATAAAAATTTTTGCGGTTGTCGCTTTTCCTAAGGCGGATTTACTGCGAGCTAGGAGAAACCATTTTCAAGTTATGGCTACATTAAGAGAAACAAAAGAAACAATCGTTAACGATTATCAAACGCATACCAGCGATACGGGTTCATCTCAGGTGCAGATTGCGTTGCTTACGCAGCGTATCAATGAGTTAACCGAACACTTTAAAATTCACAAGAAAGACAATCATTCACGCAGAGGCTTGTTGAAGATGGTTTCGCGCCGAAGAAAACTTCTTGATTATCTTAAACGACAAAATATCGGCGAATATCACGATATTATTCAGAAGTTAGGATTGCGTAGATAAAAAAGTTCAAAGTTAGAGAAAACAATTCTTTATCTTAACTTAAACATTGAACCTTAAATGACTTCTTCGAGTCATTTCACATAACGGTTCTCTCGAAGAATTTATCAACGGTTGCTGAACGTGACAGTGTAATAACCCGTTAATAAAAGAGGGCGGTCGTCAAATTTAGTAAATTAATGGCGGCAGGGAAGCTTCACGGCATAGCACCTGTCGCTATTTTTGTATAAGGAGAGAGATGTCACAAAGAAAATATTTGAAAGAATCGATAAAGTTAGGCGACAATCAATTAACAATCGAAACAGGAAAAGTCGCCAAGCAAGCCGATGGAGCGGTAATCGTCCAATACGGCGAAACAATGATTTTGGTTACTGCCGTCAGCGCGCGAACCGCCAAGGAAGGTTTGGATTTTTTTCCTCTGACGGTTGAATACCGAGAGTCCAGCTATTCCGCTGGACGCATCCCGGGTAATTACTTTCGCCGCGAAGGTCGTCCGAATGAAAAGGAAGTTTTGACTTGTCGTCTGATTGACCGACCCGTCAGACCGCTTTTTGGCGAGGGGTATCGTTTTGAAACCCAAATTGTCGGAAGCGTTATTTCCGCCGATGCGGATAATGACCCGGACGTGTTAGCCATTACTGGCGCATCCTGCGCGCTTTATTTATCTGATATTCCTTTTGAAAATCCGATTGCGGGAATCCGGATCGGTTTGATTGACGGAAAATATTTGATTAATCCGACTTATGACGAACGGCGCGAATCAATTTTGAATCTGGTCGTTGCCGGAACCGAAGAAGCAGTCGTCATGGTTGAAGCCCAGGCGCACGAAGTTGAAGAACAAATTATGGTCGAGGCTTTGATGCTCGCTCATAAAGAAATTAAACGTCTTTGTTTGTGGCAAAGAGAGCTATTCAAGGCTTTAGATATTAAAAAGCGGACATATGAAACCGCGCAGTTAGATGAAAGTCTCGTGTCTGAAGTTGAACAAAACTTTACAGACCGTATGCGTCAGGCTTTAGATACGACAAAAACCGACAAGATAACCAGTTATGCGGCAATTGACGCGCTAAAAAAAGAAGTTGTTGACAGTTACTCGGAGACTGACTCAGAAAAACGCGCGATGGTCGGAAAAGCTTTTACACACCTCAAGGAAAAAATCTTCCGCGATGATATGTTAGGCAATCGCCGCCGTCCCGATGGACGCAAGTTTTCAGAAATTCGCCCGATTTCGTGCGAAGTCGGCTGGCTGCCGAGAGTTCACGGTTCATCACTGTTCACGCGCGGCGAAACGCAGGCGATTGTCGCTTCGACGCTCGGAACAAAAATGGACGAGCAATTTACGGATGATTTGGAAACCGGCGAAATCCGCAAGCGTTTTATGCTTCATTATAATTTTCCGCCTTATTCAGTTGGTGAAGCAGGACGTTTCGGTTCGACCAGCAGGCGTGAAATCGGGCACGGCAACTTAGCGCGTCGCGCAATCGAACCGGTTTTGCCGGATGAGAGCGAATTTCCATATACAATTCGCATAGTTTCTGAAATTACCGAATCGAACGGCTCCAGCTCGATGGCTTCGGTGTGCGGCGGCAGTTTGAGTTTGATGGACGCGGGCGTCCCGCTCAAACGCGCGGTTGCGGGTGTGGCGATGGGTTTGGTAATGGAAGGCAACCGTTATGCAATTTTGTCGGATATCGCCGGGGCGGAAGACCATTACGGCGATATGGATTTTAAGGTAACCGGCACAACCGAAGGGATTACCGCTCTGCAGATGGACATCAAAATCGGCGGCATTAACGCCCAAATTTTGTCTGAAGCGCTCGAGCAAGCCAGAAAAGGTCGGCTTCATATTCTGGGTATTATGACGCAAGCGCTTGATGCGCCGCGCGGGGAAATTTCCCAATACGCGCCGCGCATTATTACGATTAATATTCACCCTGATAAAATCCGCGAAGTAATCGGACCGGGCGGTAAAATGATTCGCTCGATTACAGAGGAAACCGGTGCGAAAATTGATATTGCCGATGACGGAACAATCAGTATCGCTTCGGCTGACGGGGAAGCAGCGCAAGCGGCGATCGCCCGGATTCGCGCCATTACCGCCGAAGCCGAAATCGGAGAAACTTATTTGGGAACTGTTTCGCGCATCGTCGATTTCGGCGCATTTGTTGAAATACTTCCCGGTCTTGACGGACTTCTGCATATTTCGGAAATCTCCGACCGCCGCATCAAAGACGTGCGCGACGAATTAAAGGAAGGTCAGCAAGTGATGGTCAAATGTATCGGCAAAGAAGGAAATAAAGTCAAACTTTCGCGCAAAGCCGTTTTGCTGGAAGAAAAGGCGCAAGGTGAGAATATGCCTGTGGTAAGTGAGTAAAAAGAACAAGTAAATCCCAAACTTTGGACGGCTTCGGTCGTCCCTTTTTATTTCCTGCGTCTTTACGATTTACCTTTTAGCATTTAACATTTACCATTTATAAAATTATGGCAGCAGAAAACATTGAAACAATTGTCAATTTATCAAAACGCCGCGGTTTTGTTTTTCCCGCATCGGAAATCTACGGCGGACTCGGCAGCAGTTGGGACTACGGACAGCTCGGGGTTGAGCTTGCCAACAACATCAAAAAATCTTGGTGGAATTGGCTCGTTTATGAACGCGACGACATTGAAGGGCTTGATTCATCGATTATCCAAAACCGTCTGGTCTGGAAATACAGCGGACACGAAGATACTTTTTCCGACCCTTTAGTTGATTGCCGCGACTGTAACGCGCGACTCAGGCAAGACAAATTGGAAGTCGAAAACGCTGACAGCGACACTCCGAAATATAAATGCTCGAATTGCGGCTCGATAAATTTGACCGATTCGCGTCCGTTTAACTTAATGTTTCGCACGACTTTAGGCGCGGCTTCGTCGGATGAAGACCCGATGGCTCTAGCTTATCTTCGACCGGAAACGGCGCAGGGAATTTTTATCAATTTCGCCAACGTTCTAAATACCTCGCGCCGTAAATTACCGTTCGGCATCGCGCAAATCGGTAAATCGTTTCGCAATGAGGTTACACCCGGAAATTTTATTTTCCGCACACGTGAATTTGAGCAGATGGAAATGGAGTATTTCTGTAAGCCCGAAGAAGCGCCGCAACTTTTGGAAGATTGGGTGGCAAACTTTCAAAAATGGTTCGCGTCAATCGGAATTTCCGCCGAAAATTTGAAACTTTACGAACAGACGAGAGAAGAACTCGCGCATTACGCTGCCCGCACAATTGATATTTTGTATCGCTTTTTCCCCGAACGCGAAGACGAGGAAAAACAGTTTGACGAATTAATGGGCATCGCCAACCGTACTGATTTTGATTTAAAAACGCATTCGAAAAAACCGGAAGATGCTGAAGGAAAACGGCTTAACTCAGATTCGACCGAAGATTTATCATACTTTGACGAAGCGACCAAACAGCGTTTTTACCCGTATGTCATCGAACCGGCAGTCGGCGTAAATCGAGCTATGCTCGCCGTTTTGATGGACGCTTACACCGAAAAAACAAATGATAAAGGCGAAACCCGCGTCATCTTAAAATTAAAGCCGGAACTCGCTCCTGTCAAAGTCGCCGTTTTGCCGCTTGCCAAAAACAAACCTGAAATTGTAGAAATGGCACGCAAACTAAAAAAAGATTTACAGCCTGCGATGCGCGCGGTTTATGACGACACGGGCGGCATCGGAAAATTGTATGCGCGGCAGGACGAAATCGGCACACCGTTCTGCGTCACGGTTGACCACGAATCTTTAGAAGACGAAGCTGTAACCGTGCGCGACAGAGACACTTGGGAGCAAGAGAGAGTAAAAGTAGGTGAGTTAAAAGATTATTTGCAAAAACGATTATCGTAACAATTTAGAAGAAAATTGTTTCTGTTGATTTTTTACACCCAATTTATGTCAAGCCTTCCGGGTAAATTAATAAAACTTGCTGAAATTATCAAAGCAAACGGTGGACGAGCAATGCTTGTCGGCGGTTCGGTTCGCGATTGTTTATTGGGAATCGAGGCAAAAGATTTTGATGTTGAGGTTTATGGTATTGCCCCGCTAAAATTACGAGAGATTCTTGAAGGTTTAGGGAGAGTTGATGCCGTCGGCGAAGCGTTCACGGTTTATAAAATCGGACAGGATTTGGATGTCTCGCTGCCAAGGCGCGAAAAAAAGGTTTCGCGCGGACACAAAGGATTCGTTGTCGAAGGCGACCCGTATATGTCTTTTGAAGAAGCGGCAAAACGGCGCGATTTTACGATCAACGCAATTTTGCAGGACGTTTTAACCGGCGAAATTATTGATATTTACGGCGGTCGTGAAGATATTGAGCGAAAGCTGATTCGCCACGTTTCAAGCGAAACTTTTGCCGAAGATTCTCTGCGCGTTCTACGAGCCGCGCAATTTGCTGCGCGGTTTGAGTTTGAAATCGATGCGGAAACAATCGAAATTTGCTGCACTATTGATTTGGCTGATTTGCCGAAGGAAAGGATTTGGGGCGAGTTAGAGAAATTATTCTTAAAAGCCGAGAAACCTTCAATCGGCTTGAAATGGCTTTACAATTTGGGCATTGTCGAACAATTTTTCCCGGAAATGAAGTTGCTCGTCGGGGTTCCGCAAGAACCCGAATGGCACCCGGAGGGAAATGTTGACGTACATACGCTGTTAGTTGTTGACCGCGCCCGAGAACTTATTGATGATTTGCCTTACGCGAAAAAAATTGCCGTCATGCTCGGCGCGCTTTGTCACGATTTCGGAAAACCTGCGACGACAAAATTTTTCGACGGACGCTGGCGTTCGCACGCGCACGACGAAGCGGGCGTTGAACCAACCATTTCTTTTTTGGACAAACTCGGAATTTATACAATCAATGGCTTTGATGTGCGCGAGCAAGTCATCCAGCTTGTTCGTTACCACTTAAAGCCGGGCGAACTTTACAAGCAGCGCGCAAATTTGGGTGACGGTGCATTTCGGCGACTTGCCAGACGAGTCGAGCCGGATTTGCTGTACCGTGTGTCGCGTGCCGATACTCTTGGACGAAACGCTGACTGGATACCAAAAGAAAAGTGGTTCGACGCCGTGCCGCAAGAATGGTTTATTGCGCGAGCCAAAGAATTAGCGGTTGAAACCGAAGCACCGAAACCGCTTTTAATGGGCAGACATTTGAAAGTATTAGGTTTGACGCCTTCGCCGCGATTTACTGAAATTACAAACGCGGTGTACGAAAAACAGCTTGACGGGCAAGTTACGAATTTGGAAGAAGCGATTGGGGAAGCGAAAAAAATAATTGAGTTAAAGTGAATCAATTTCTTGCCCTCTCTTTGAAAGCTTTAACTTATGGTTTGGGCAGTTTTTTCTTGAAAATTTTACTGATCCAGAACGCTAGTAAAAGCTATGCGCTTTCAGCGCAAGACTTTAGTTTGCTTCCGCTAAAATCTGTGTGAAAATTGCGGAAGATGAAAGATAACCGGCACGGTCATCATACGATTACGCGCCTTACGGCACATATTGTTTGGAGTACGAAATATCGCTACCACGTTTTGGAAGGCGATATAAAGGTGCGATGTCGAGACTTGCTCGTGCAGATTTGCGATGCCGAAGATGTCAGAATTTTGTCGGGTGTGGTGAGCAAAGATCATATTCATATGCACATTGAATACCCGCCGAAGTTGGCTTTGTCGGATTTGGTCAAACGACTCAAAGGTCGCACGTCGCGCCTGCTCCAGGCGGAGTTTCCAAATTTGAAAAAGCGATATTGGGGCAACCACTTTTGGGCAATCGGATATGGCGCGTGGAGTACGGGCAACATCACCGATGAAATGGTGCA
>MWWB01000008.1_pt1 | contig 29032 bp, 25 predicted proteins | sample 1047291 | NCBI WGS metagenome assembly MWWB01 (sample SAMN06349976, study PRJNA376086) | soil metagenome | isolation source: MS4-1 sample Antarctic (ecotone) soil | place: Antarctica | reverse complement strand
CAAAGCTTTGTCCTTTAAGTGTCATGCCGCTTCTGTTACCATTATGTTGCCCGTTATCGATGGTAATTGCACCATTTACAATTACATATTTAAAGCCAATAGTGTATTGATGAGGCTTATCATACGTTGATAGATCCTGAACTTTGTTTTCGTCAAATACTACTACATCGGCGGCATAACCTTCCTTTAATAATCCCCGATCTTTTAATTGGAATTTTTGTGCAGGTAACGATGTCATTCGGCGTATGGCTTCTTCAAGAGTAATCACTTTCTCCTCCCTCACATACTTTGAAAGTACCCTTGCATTGGTACCATAACCGCGTGGATGTGGAGCGCCCTCGTTAAAAATTCTTATGCTGGCATCAGAGGCAAACATGTTGTAAGGGTAGCGCATAATATTTTTAACATCATCCTCGCTCATTCCGTGAAATACCATGCTTGCTCCGCCTTTCTCCATCATTTCAACTATTGTTTCGGCCTCTTCTTTTAAAGTATGCTTTCGGCCCTTTGCCAGGTTTGCCTGCTCAATACTTTTTCCATTCATTGTTGTATCTGCTTTAAAATAAGCTATCACCGCATAACTGAAATGTTTAAGGCGGCGTTTCTTTAAACTGCCGATCATTGCTTTTTTTACATACTCTCTTGTAGCAGCATTGCCAAGTCGTGCATTTATTGAATCCTGTCCGTCTGCTAAAACCTCATCTGGCAACAGTGTACCTAAATTTGTACTGCTGGCAGTGTAAGGATATTGATCGATTGTTACATCGAGCCCTTCGTTTCGCGCATTAATTACCAGGGGTAATGTTTCTTTTGATCTTCCCCAATTTTGCTGGCCGCTTAGTTTAAAGTGTGATATTTCAACCGGCAGTTTCGCTTCTCTGCCTACCCGTAATGCTTCCTGTATTGCCTGCACCACACTATCGCTTTCGCTGCGCATGTGCGATGCATAAAGACCATTATACTTCGATGCTATTTTTGCAAGCTCTACAATTTCTTCTGTTTTGGTATAAGTGCCGGGTATATAAATTAAGCCGGTTGACAGGCCGACTGCACCATCCTTCATGGCCTGATCTACCAGCAACTTCATTTTGTTTAATTCATCCGTTGTAGGGTGGCGGTTGGCTGTTCCCATAACGGCTCTTCGTACAGTATTGTGCCCGATAAGCGAAGCAACGTTGATTGACAACTTCATGCTATCGAGCATAGTAAAGTATTTATTAAGATCAGCTCTTGATGAGCCACAATTACCTGTAACAACCGTAGTAACACCATCCATCAAAAAATTCGTGGCTAAAGGGTTTTGCACTTCATCACCTTCAATATGTGTGTGCACATCAATAAAGCCGGGCGCAATAATCAATCCTGTTGCATCTAATTCTTTTGTTGCATGTTCATTGTTTAGCTTTCCTATTTTTAAAATTTTGCCGTCTTTTATGGCCACATCTCCATAATACCACGAATTGCCGGTGCCATTTATTATTTTTCCGTTACGGATAATAATGTCGGCAGTATTTTGACTGTAACTTATGAAGGGTAGAAAAAGAATTACAAGTACTAATTTCATTAAAGTAAAATTTCTCTAAGTTAATGATTGCTGTTTTTAGTTTTGTCTTTAAATAAAAGCGATGGTGAGAGTTGAAAAAATTGAAGATGAAAAGGATCTTGATGAAGTGAGAATACTTTTTAAAGAGTATTTAGAGGAACTGAATGAGAACCTTTGTTTTCAGCATACGGACGAAGAGTTGGTTTCTCCGTTAAAAAAATATGGCCAGCCACATGGAAGTTTACTTCTTGCTTATATAAATGATAAACCTGCCGGTTGCATTGCTTTGCAGCATTTAAAGGAAGAGGGGGTTTGCGAAATGAAACGATTATATGTTCGTCTGGGTTATCGTGGTAAAGGGATTGCAGATGCATTAGTTGAAAAACTTTTGTCTGAAGCAAAGCAAAAAGGCTATAAAAAAATGGTGCTTGATACGCTGGAAAGATTACAGCCAGCAATAAAACTGTATGCTAAACATGGTTTTGTAAATACATCTGCTTATTATCACAATCCTTTGCCTGGAGTCGTGTATATGGAGAAGATGTTATTACCCAAATCAAGTTGTTGAGTGCGTCATAATTCAATCATAATCTTATCTATTACTTTCGCATAGTGTTTATGCTCCAACCCATGAATTCTCTCTGCCAAACTCTCCGCACTATCCTCCCTTAGCACGGGGCAACTTGCCTGAAAAATTATATCGCCCTTATCGTAATCTTCATTCGCATAATGAATAGTTATGCCGCTTTCAGTTTCTCCTGCAGCGATAACAGCTTCATGCACCTTTGTTCCATACATTCCCTTCCCTCCAAATTTTGGCAATAACGCAGGATGGATATTAACTATCCTGTTTCTGTAAGCATCAACCAATGTTTGTGGAATCTTCCAAAGAAATCCTGCCAGAACAATAAAATCTATTTGCGCCTCTTTCAGTTCATTAAGATATCCGGTTCCTCTAAAAAACTTTTCTTTATCAATTAGTAAAGCAGGGATTTGATTAGCGGCGGCAATATCAACGACGCCAGCGGTGGGTTTATTACAAACAACTAATTGAACGTTAATAAAGGGATGTTGTGAAAAGTGCTCTATAATATTTTTTGCATTTGTTCCAGTGCCTGAAGCAAATATTGCTATAGATTTATGGGAAGATGAAACAGGGTTGACCAAAACACTTGTCATGCTGTAAAGATGAAAGAAAAGTACGATTATCAAAATGGTGATTTGAGAGTTTTTTCACTCTTATATTTTGCTTACACAACAATGACAATCAGTTTTATTGCCTTTCTAAAACTTGCTGAAACCCTTGCTGCATAAGATGAGATTTTTTTTTTAATATTTGATATTATGTCAGTATCGTGACATATTTTTGCAGCCATTTAGGAGATTTTTCCACATCAATACACAACTTATTGTGTTTATGACCCGAGATAGGAGATTAACCAAAACACTAATCAAAACACTAATACTAAATTTAGTAATTCTTATTTTCTCTTTTAGCAATAGCCTGTATGCTCAAAATGGGCAGGCCTTATTCTCTCAAAATTGTGCTTCGTGTCATGCAGTTCATAAAGATCTTACCGGTCCGGCTTTAGCAGGTGTGGAAGAACGTTGGGGCGATAAGGACAGATTATACGCGTGGATACGGAATAACCAAGCGGTTTTAAAAAGCGGCGATAAGTATGCTAACGAGCTTTATCTGAAATGGAATAAAACACCCATGAACCTGTTTCCTAATCTTAAAGACGAGGAGATAGCATCTATACTTACTTACATTAAAAGTGTTCCCGATCCTAAAGCGGGAGGCAACGCTGCCGGTGCTGCAGGGGCAACTGCCGGGCAACAGGATGGAGGCGATAACACTTTGCTTTATGGTATCCTCACACTAATTCTTGCAGTTGTTGCTTTAATATTGCTACAGGTAAACAGCAATCTTAAAAAGCTTTCTGACGAAAAAGAACATATCCCTTCATTAGAGCCTGTTCCTTTTTGGAGAAACAAGGCCTACATTGCCATGTTTACTATATTATTATTTTGTATTGGTGGTTACTTAACTGTAAAAGGTGCAATTGGTCTTGGCCGTTCGCAAGGGTACCAGCCGGAGCAACCGATTTATTATTCCCACAAAGTTCATGCGGGCACAAACCAGATCAGTTGTTTGTATTGCCATGGCGGGGCACAGGAAAGTAAACATGCTAACATACCCTCCCTAAATGTTTGTATGAACTGCCACATGGCAATTAATGAGTATAACGGTAAGGAAAAAATTTATAAGGAAGATGGAACCGAAGTAAACGGCACCGCCGAAATTCAAAAACTTTATAAGTATGCGGGCTACGATCCTGCAGTGTCAAAAGTTTGGGATCCTAACAAGGCTAAGCCTGTAGAATGGGTAAGAATTCATAACCTGCCAGATCACGTTTATTTCAACCACTCTCAACATGTTAAAGCAGGTAAAGTTGCGTGTCAAACCTGTCATGGCGAAATTCAAAAAATGGATGAAGTTCACCAGTTTTCAGACTTAAGCATGGGTTGGTGTATCAATTGTCATCGTACTACACAGGTTCAGTTCAAAGAAAATGGCTTCTATAGTATTTACCAGAAGTTTCATGAAGATTTGCAGAATGGTAAAATCGATAAGGAAAAGGGAATTACAGTTGAAAAGATTGGCGGAACAGAGTGTCAGAAGTGCCACTATTAAGGGATAGCAGAGACAATAATTTATTTAAAGAACTAAATAACTAAACAACGCAAGTTTTCAAGCTTTTAGGGCTTGGGGCTAAACCGACAGATATGGAGCAACAAAAGTATTGGCAAAGTTTTGGAGAGCTGAACAAATTGAACGCTAATCAATCTGCTGCTAAAGACGAGTTCCAGGAAGATTTGCCTTTTGAGATGGATGATAAAGGATTACTGGATGTTAAAACTCCACGAAGAGATTTTTTGAAATATATGGGCTTTAGCACTGCCGCTGCTGCCATAGCTGCCAGTTGCGAAATGCCGGTTAAAAAAGCCATACCTTTTGTAAATAAACCTGAAGATGTTATTCCCGGTGTAGCTAATTATTATGCTACCACCTTTGTGCAGGATGGCGAAGCTGTAAGTGCCATTGCTAAAGTAAGAGACGGACGACCTATAAAAATTGAAGGAAATGAATTATCGCCCATAACTCGTGGAGGTACTTCTCCAAGAATGCAGGCTTCTGTTTTAGATTTATATGATACAAGCCGTTTGCCTTATCCTATGGCAAACGGAAAGGAAGTAAGTACTTTCGATGCTTTCGATAAAATGTTAGCAGGCGATGTTGCAGGCATTGGTGCCGCACCTGTTGTTTTACTTACCTGTTCTGTTACATCACCTACTACGAGGCAGGTTATAGGACAGTTTTTAGCTAAGTTTCCTGGTAGCCGTCATGTACAATATGATGCTGTAAGCTACAGCGGAATGTTGCTCGCAAACGAAGCAAGTTATGGCCGCAGAGCTATTCCTTCATACAACTTTGCCGCGGCTAAAGTAATTGTTAGTCTTGGTGCCGATTTTCTTGGCTCCTGGATTAATCCTGTTGAATTTAACAAGCAATACAGTATAGGCAGAAAGATAGATGAGAAAAATCCCACTATGAGCAAGCATATCCAATTCGAGGGTATGATGAGCATGACCGGGGCAAATGCTGATGAAAGATATTCTCACCGCCCCTCCGAAACCGGGTCTATTGCTCTTGCTTTATATGCGGCTTTAGGTGGTGCAGTAACTGCACCTGCTTTAAATACAAACCTCCAAAATGCTGTGCGAAAAACAGCAGGACTTCTTACTGGCAATAGGGGAGCGGCAGTAGTGGTTTGTGGAAGTAACGATCCCAATATTCAAACTATAGTTAACGGCATAAATGCATCCATTGGCGCTAACGGCTCTGTTATAGATTGGTCTTCTACTTATAATACCCACCAGGGAATTGATGCAGAATTCACTACGCTGGTAAATGATATGAATAACGGTGCTATAGGTGCGTTATTTATACATCAGGCAAATCCTGTTTATAATTATTTTGACAGTAAGCGTTTTGCAGACGGGTTGAAAAAAGTAAAGCTAACTGTGTCATTCAATGCTAAGATGGATGAAACGACTGAGCTTTGTAAATATATTATCCCTGATCATCATTACCTCGAAAGCTGGGGAGATGCCGAAATAAAAATGGGTCAGTTTTCATTAATTCAGCCTACTATTTATCCGTTGTTTAAAACACGTCAGTGGCAGGATACTCTTCTGAGATTAAGTGGTGCAACAACCGATTATCTAACCTTACTTAAACAATATTGGGGCGGAAGGTTAGGAGGCGATGCAGGTTGGGATAAAGCATTGCAGGATGGTGTAATTACACCAGGCTCATCGCAAACCAGTACAAGAACCGTTCTTACTGCACCTACAAGCGGTGCTCCTGATACTACCCGTTCTGCCGGAACGGTGCCGCCTGTATTTGCAACAACCGGTGCTCAGGGTGCAGGTTTCAATGGCAGTGGCATTGCACAAGCTGCAAATGCAATTGGATCAGCTAAAAAAGGTGGCAAAACTGAATTAGTGTTGTATCAGAAGGTGACAATGGGTACAGGGCAGCAGGCAAATAATCCATGGTTACAGGAGTGCCCCGATCCCATTACCAAAGCTACGTGGGACAACTATGCTACAATTTCTCCGGCCCTGGCGAAAAGCATGTTCGGCATTGACCTTACAAAAAACGGCGATACGGATGCCTACGAAGTACATCCGGAAAAGCCGGTAATAAAAATTACAGCAAACGGGAAAACATTAGAATTACCAGTCATTATAGTGCCCGGTACTAACGCAGATACCATTGCTGTAGCGTTAGGATATGGTCGTGGTACAAATGCTATTTCTGATAGTAATGATGAAAGCGACGACCGTATTAATAAAGCCAGGCAAAATATAGGAAAAGCCGGAGGGGCAGTTGGTAAAAATGCTTACCCACTGGTTGCCTTTAATGGTGTTACAAGAGATTATATATTGCCTGCTGTGGATGTTGATAAAGCAGGACACAATTATAAAGTCGCTCAAAACCAAACTCACCAAACGTACGAAGACCGTACAGAAGTTGTTTTGGAAACTTCGCTTCCGCAATTTCGGGCAAAGCCGAAAATGTTTCAGGAGCGAAGAGAGGAGCTGCATAAAGACTTTGCTCCGAATACAGAAAACTTTGAAAAAGAAGCAACGCTATACCCTTTGTTCCCTAAGCCCGGAATTAAATGGGGCATGAGCATAGATATGAACAGTTGTACCGGCTGTCACGCATGCGTTGTAGCTTGTACCGTTGAGAATAATGTAGCTGTTGTAGGTAAGCACGAAGTAACACGGGCACACGACATGCATTGGCTCCGTATCGACCGTTACTTTAGCGGTAACCTTGATAATCCAAGTGTCGTGTTTCAGCCTATGCTTTGCCAGCATTGTGATAATGCTCCCTGCGAAAACGTTTGTCCCGTTGCTGCAACTAATCACAGCAGCGAAGGTATAAACCAGATGATCTATAACCGTTGTATTGGCACAAGATATTGCGGCAATAACTGCCCTTACAAAGTACGTCGTTTTAACTGGGCTGATTATATGGGTTCTGATAGCTTCCCCGATAACCAGCGAGGCATTCTTACTGATGCATCAATGATGATGAACGATGATCTTACAAGAATGGTTTTAAACCCTGACGTAACTGTACGAAGCCGTGGTGTAATTGAAAAATGTTCTTTTTGTGTACAGCGTTTACAAGATGGTAAGCTTAAAGCTAAGAAAGAAAGCCGCCCTTTAAAATCTGGTGCAAATGGCGAGTATGATGTAAAGACCGCATGCCAGCAAGCTTGCCCAACCGATGCAATTGTTTTCGGTAATGTAAATGACAAGCAAAGTACCGTTTACCAGCACAGGGCAGATAACCAGGGGCGCTTGTTCTATTCACTCGAAATGATACATACATTGCCTAACGTAAGTTACCTGGCAAAAGTTAGAAATACGGATACTCCTGTACAGATCGGCGAAGTGCAGGAAACGGTGGGTGGACACGGCGAAAAGGAGATGGAACACCAGGATGGGCAGGAGAAGAAATAGGGTTACGGTGATAAGTCGGTTGGGTAAGAGGTTGAAAAGTTTAGAGTCGTTAGTGGAGATGTATAATTAGTTGCAGTGAGTGGTTCTAATAATTGGAGGTTGTACGAAAGCAAGCAAAACGCATGTTAATAAGAAAAAAATATTTTATAAAAAAATCATTTTAAAATCGGCATTGCTGATTCTAAACCAGACCAGATGAATATAAAGTACGAATCGCAAATAAGGGAACCACTGGTAGATGGTAATAAAGATTACCACCAGGTTACAGAAGACATCATTCGGCCAATTGAAGCCAAGGCGGGTACATTATGGTATATAGGATTTTTTATTTCGGTTGCCTTGTTGTTGTTTGGGGTGTATAGTGTTTACCGTGAGGTAACTTACGGAATAGGGCAGTGGAACCTTAATAAAACCGTTGGCTGGGGTTGGGATATTACCAACTTCGTATGGTGGATTGGTATTGGACACGCGGGTACTTTGATCTCTGCTATTCTTTTATTATTCAGGCAAGGTTGGAGAACAGGTGTTAACCGCGCGGCTGAAGCTATGACAATCTTTGCGGTAATCTGTGCAGGTCAATTTCCTATATTTCACATGGGGCGGGTATGGGTAGGCTTCTTTGTAATGCCTTATCCAAATACACGTGGTCCGTTATGGTCTAACTTTGCATCACCTTTGTTGTGGGACGTATTTGCGATCTCTACTTATTTCACAGTATCATTATTGTTCTGGTATTCAGGGTTATTGCCCGACCTGGCAACTGTGAGAGACAGGGCTAAAACAAAGCTTCGTAAATTCTTTTACGGTGTAGCGTCTTTTGGTTGGAATGGCAGTACGAAACACTGGCAACGACATGAAAGTTTATCTCTTGTATTGGCTGGTTTAAGTACACCCCTGGTACTTTCAGTACACACCATTGTATCCTTCGACTTTGCTACTTCGGTTATTCCTGGTTGGCACACTACTATCTTTCCTCCCTACTTCGTTGCGGGAGCTATCTTCTCTGGTTTTGCAATGGTGCAAACATTATTAATTGTTGTAAGAAAAGTATTAAACCTGCAGGAGTATATAACCATCGGCCATATCGAAGCAATGAACAAGGTGATAGTATTAACAGGATCAATTGTTGCTTGCGCTTACCTCACTGAGTTATTTATGGCATGGTATAGCCAAAATTCTTATGAGGGCTATGCATTTTTTTATAGCCGTGCTAACCTGTTTAGCCCTTATGGTTGGAGTTATTGGGGGATGATGTTTTGCAATGTTGTGTCTCCTCAGGTTTTCTGGTCTAAAAAACTAAGAAGAAATATTGTATTCACTTTCTTTATGAGTGTAATTGTAAATATTGGTATGTGGTTCGAACGTTTTGTAATTATCGTTACATCAATTTATCGCGATTACCTTCCAAGCAGCTGGCCTTATTATTATAGTCCAAGTATTTGGGAAATCGGTTTTTATCTGGGAACCTTCGGTTTATTCTTTACGTGCTTCTTCCTGTTTTCTAAATACTTTCCTGTTATTGCGGTGGCCGAAATTAAACACATATTAAAAACTTCGGGTGAGAATTATAAAGGGCGTATGGATAAAGTTGAGAACCAGAAAGTAGAAGAGTTTGCCCATGATGCCGCTCATTGACCGAACCCCTTAATGGTGTAAGGTAAGAGAGATGATTATACAAATATTGTTAACCAAAAAATCGCCCTTAGGGGTTTAGGGTATGTCACTAAAAAGATTTGTAGTTGCATGTTTTAATGATGAAAATGTATTATTTCCTGCAGTGAAAAAAGTTCGCAATGCAGGATACAAAATACAGGATGTATATACTCCTTTTCCCGTGCATGGTTTAGACCACGCTTTAGGAATGCGGGAAACCAGTTTACATACAGCAGGCTTTATTTATGGTATTACCGGTACTATTACAGCATTAACCTGTATGAGCTGGATATTTACCAAAGACTGGCCATTAAATATTGGTGGTAAACCAAATTTACCGCTGCCTGCTTTTATCCCGATTACTTTTGAGTTAACAGTATTATTTGCATCGGTAGGGATGTTTCTTACTTTTTGTTACCTATGCCAGTTAGCCCCTTTTGTTAAACGACATCACTTCCATCCACGGGCTACCGACGATCTTTTTGTAATGGCAATTGAATGCACCGACAAAACAAATGTAGATGACCTAAAAGGGTTTTTGCAAAGTGCAGGAGCTGTAGAGGTAAATTACCAGGTTGCTGAAACAGATTGGTGGTTGGGCCGTTATGATAAAGAGCAGAAATTATATACCGAACGTCCGGCTATTGTATAATTGAATTTATAAGAACAACAAACGATGAAGAAATTAGCGTTCATATCGTCTTTTACTTTTGCAGCAATAATGGTAATAAGTTGTGGCGGTGATGTACAGCGGGAGCCGGGCAGAACTTATATGCCCGATATGGCCGAAAGCCGGGCTTATGAAACATATGAAGATCATAGTAACCTTTCAAAAAAAGGAGTTAGCTATAATAATGGGCCGGTTACAGGAACGGTTAGCCGTGGCGAAGAGCTCCCTTACCATTTACTTAATGATAGCACAGGTTACAATGCCAGCAGGTCGGTTGTAAACCCATTGCCAAGGTTGAACCAAATTGAAATGACTGAAGCCGAAAGGTTATATTTAATTAATTGTGCCATTTGTCATGGGTCTAATTTAAATGGAAATGGTCCTTTATATAAAGACGGGCAAGGTCCATATCCTGCCAAGCCTGCAACTTTAGTTGGAGATCCCAAAATTGAAGCTTTACCTGATGGAACCCTTTTTCATGTAATGACTTATGGTAAGAATCTTATGGGGAGCTATGCTGCTCAGCTAAACCGTAAACAGCGCTGGATGGTTGCGCAATATATTAAGTCTAAACAAAGCAAGTCAACCGGAACAAACCCTATGGCAGCAATTCCTCAGGGAGATACTACCCGTTCGGTTACTACAAAATAATTGAACAGAAACAAACTGCATTCAAAATAAATTAAAGATGGCATCTATTATTAGAGAGCGTTTTGAAACAACAGGAAAGATGAGGACCTGGTCGCTGGGGCTAATGGGCTTAGGAATACTTGCTTTCTTAATCGGGCTTATCACACATGCATTAAGCGGTGATGTACATAAGCAGGCAGTATTTTGGGGAACATTGTTGTATAACAGCGTTTTCTTTTTACTGATTTGTAATGCAAGCATGTTTTTTATTTGTGTAACTACCCTGGCACATGGAGGCTGGCAAGCTGTTTTTCGTCGGGTACCTGAGGCTATAAGTGCTGTAGTTCCAATTTTTGGCTTGATCGCTCTTTTGATCTTGTTTTTTATTGTTTTTGGTTTGGGGCATGGGGAGGAACATCACCCTATTTATCATTGGGTTACCCCTGGTAACGATAAAATAATCCTGGCTAAACGAGGCTTTCTTAACCCGGTATTCTTCGTAATCTGGTCACTGTTATCGGTAGGTTTATGGAGTTATTTAGGTATGAGGATGCGGAGGTTAAGCCGCCAATCAGATGAGGGTAATATGAATTTGGAGCAAGGCAAAAAATGGGTTTGGGATAATACGGTTACAGCTTCACTATTTACTGTATGGTTTGGTTTAACTGTTGCTTCAACAACCCCCTGGGTATGGCTAATGAGCATCGATACACACTGGTTTAGCACAATGTTTAGCTGGTACACTTTCGCAAGCTCATTTGTTAGCGGAATTGCACTTATCACTATTTGGGTTATATTCCTAAAAAACCAGGGCTACCTGGAGTATACAACCGAAGAGCATTTGCATGATCTTGGCAAATTCATGTTCGCCTTCTCCATTTTCTGGACGTACCTATGGTTTAGTCAGTATATGCTTATATGGTATGCAAACATACCTGAAGAAACAATTTATTTTAAACACAGGGTGCAAGGGCCATGGAGAGGAATATTTTACCTAAATATTATCATCAACTTTGTTTGTCCGTTACTAATTTTGATGAAGCGTAGCTCTAAGCGAAACTATGCTTTGCTTACCTTTATGTCGATGCTTATTCTTTTTGGACATTGGCTCGATTTTAACCAAATGGTAATGGCCAGCATATCGAAAGATCACGTAACACTTGGATGGTTAGATTTTGGAATTATGGCTTTATTTGCAGGAATGATTATCTTTTTTGTTGGTAGAGCCCTGGCAAAAGTGCCGATGATACCGCGTAACCATCCTTTTCTAAAAGAAAGTATAATTCACCATACCTGATTTTTTTGAGTGAAGATTTATTTATAAGAATAGAAAATAATCAGCAGTTATTATGTCAACATACTTTGTTATTGCCGTTATAGTATTAGTATTTGTGGTGATATTTCAAATTGCCAAAGCAAGCGAATATGTGTCTATTTTAAAAGGAGAGGAAAAGGCGAGAAAGCAGAATAATAAAATCAATGGATTTTTAATGATCGCATTTCTTTTTCTGGGCTTAATAGGTGTTTTTTATTGTCATGAAATTTTAAAGGGACGAATCTTAGGCGAAAGTGCATCGGTTGAAGGTGAAAAGGTTGATGAGATGCTTTACATTACTACTGTTATTTGCGGCATTGTTTTCTTTATAACCCAAATATTATTGTTTTGGTTTCCTTACAAGTACCAGGAAAAAGAAAACACAAAAGTCTTCTTCTTTCCCCACAATAATAAGCTGGAGGTTTTCTGGACGGTGGTTCCTGCAATTGCTTTAAGTGTGCTGGTCGTAATAGGCTTACGGAACTGGTTTATTTTCACCGGGGAAGCTCCGAAAAATGCATTGGTAGTGGAAATAACAGGAAAACAATTTGGATGGATAATGCGTTATCCAGGTAAAGACAACCAGTTCGGAAAAAAATATTTTAGAAACATAGATGACGCCAGCAATACATTGGGATTGATTTGGGCAGACAATGCCGAATTTAATCAAAAGGCTGATCCTGCATCTTATGATGATATTGTTGACAACTCAAGTACAATGTATGTTGTTAAGAACCGGCCTGTTAAGTTAATAATTAATTCGAGGGATGTTATTCATGATGTGGGTTTACCTCATTTTCGTATGAAAATGGATGCAGTGCCGGGAACGCCAACCACTTTATGGTTTACACCTAAATTCACTACAAGTGAGATGAAGGAAAAGACGGGGAACGCTAACTTTGAATACGAAATAGCCTGCGACCAAATATGCGGAAACGGGCATTATTCGATGAAGGGAATTATTAAAGTGGTTTCTCAGGCATCGTACGATGAATATCAAAGGATGCAAAAGCCTTATTACTTAACCGCTTTCCCTGAGAAAGATCCTTCGGCTGCGCCTCCAGCGGCAGACACTTCAAAAAATACTACTGCACCTAATAAAGGAGTGGTTGAAGGAACAGTTAATAAAACTTTGCATTAAAAGAGCGATAGAATTATTTACCTGAAAATGTGATAAAGAAAAAGATTTTTTATGAGTAACGAAGAAGTTTTACACTCGCAAACAGCAACTGGTCATGTTCATGATACTGATCATGATCATAACGGCCATCATCATCACCATGAAACTTTTATAACAAAATATGTCTTCAGCCAGGATCATAAGATGATTGCAAAGCAATTTCTTATTACCGGTATGTTTTGGGCGGTGATGGGAGGTTTAATGTCGGTACTGTTCCGGGTACAATTGGCTTATCCAGACGAAAGTTTTCCGTTTCTGGAAACACTTTTGGGTAAATGGGCAAAAGGAGGACACATTTCTGCCGATGCTTATTACGCATTAGTAACAACACACGGCACTGTACTTGTATTTTTTGTATTGACAGCAGGTTTAAGCGGTACGTTTGCTAATTTCTTAATACCCCTTCAGATTGGTGCAAGAGATATGGCCTCGCCTTTTTTAAACATGCTTAGCTACTGGTTCTTTTTAGCTGCCAGTGTTGTAATGTTATCTTCCGTATTTGTTGAAACGGGTCCCTTTAGCGGAGGTTGGACTGCTTATCCTCCATTAAGTGCCCTTGGTTCGGCGTCGCCCGGTTCTAAAACCGGTATGGACTTATGGCTGATAGCTATGGCCCTGTTTGTAGTAAGTAGCTTATTGGGTGGTTTAAATTATATAGCTACCATTCTTAACATGCGTACAAAAGGAATGACCATGACACGGTTGCCTTTAACGATATGGGCATTATTCTTTACCGCTGTTTTGGGAGTTCTTTCTTTTCCGGTATTATTATCGGGTTTCATCCTGCTTATTTTCGACCGTAACTTTGGTACCAGTTTTTACCTGAGTGATATATACGTTAATGGTGTAGGCGCTTTGCCAAATGAGGGAGGCAGTGCTATTCTTTACCAACATTTGTTTTGGTTTTTAGGTCACCCGGAGGTTTATATCATTATTCTTCCTGCTATGGGGATTGTGTCGGAGGTAATGAGTACGAATGCGAGAAAGCCTATTTTTGGGTACATGGCGATGGTCGGTTCACTATTTGCAATTGCTGTGCTTGCGTTTCTTGTTTGGGCACATCATATGTTCGTTTCGGGTCTAAACCCGTTCTTAGGTTCATTTTTCGTATTGTTAACCTTGCTAATTGCAGTACCTTCTGCAATTAAAGTATTTAACTGGTTGACAACTTTATGGAGAGGAAACATTCGCTTTACTCCCGGTATGCTTTATTCTATAGGTTTTGTAAGCATGTTTATTTCAGGTGGTTTAACCGGCATTTACCTCGGAAACTCTGCGTTAGATATCCATTTGCATGATACTTATTTTATTGTGGCACATTTTCATATAGTTATGGGTGTGGCTGGTATATTTGGAATGTATGCCGGACTCTATCACTGGTTCCCTAAAATGTACGGCCGGTATTTGAATAATACCCTTGCCTATATTCACTTTTGGATAACTTTTGTTGGGGCTTACCTTATCTTCTGGCCTATGCATTATGAAGGTCTTGCAGGTATGCCACGCAGGTATTACGATTACACTAACTGGGAGAGTTTTAAAATGTTTGCCGGCGTTAACGTTTTTATTACCGTTGTAGCATTAATTGTATTTGCAGTTCAACTACTGTTTCTGTTTAATTTCTTTTATTCCGTTTTTAAAGGGAGAAAAGTTACCTCTCAAAATCCATGGGGATCAAATACATTGGAGTGGACTGCACCTATTCGTCCGGGACATGGCAACTGGGAAGGTGAAATTCCCGAAGTGCATCGTTGGGCCTACGACTATGGTAAAGATGGAAAGGACTTTATTGCACAAACTACTCCGGTTGGGGCTGAGGAAGGTAAACATTAATAATAATTTTTGCTGCATTTAAGGCAGACAAAATAAAGAACAATGCCCTGACACGTCGGGGCATTGTTCTTAGCTAAGGGAGCTGGGTTACAACTATGATGAGCACTACACAAAAGATACATGGCAGCTATAAAGCCGCCGCTAAGGTGAAGGACTACTTTCAGTTGATAAAGTTTACCTTAAGCTTTACTGTTGTTTTCTCTTGTGTCATCTGCTACCTGTTAGCTCCAAATGTTCTGTTCAATAATTCTGACACAATTATAAAAGCTATAGAATTATTTGTGGCAGGAATGCTGGTTACGGGCAGTGCAAATGCCATTAACCAGGCGGTTGAAAAGGACACTGACGCTATGATGAAGCGTACAGGTAAAAGACCCGTTGCTGACGGTAGAATGAGCCAACAGGAAGCCTATACTTTCGCCCTGATTGCCGGGGCCGCCGGAGTTTTTATGATGTATGCTTTTTTTAATGTGCCTTCGGCAGTTCTGTCTGCTTTTAGTTTGTTTTTGTACGCTTACATTTATACACCTTTAAAAAAAGTTAGCTCTATAGCTGTGTTGGTAGGCGCTTTTCCCGGTGCTTTGCCGTGTTTAATTGGGTGGGTGGCGGCAACCAATGCTATTAGCCCTTTTGTAAATATTCCTGAAATGGCCGGAGAGGTAAGTAATGCAGGTGGCTGGATACTTTTTGGTATTCAATTTCTTTGGCAATTTCCACACTTTTGGGCCATTGCCTGGGTAGCGCATGGCGATTATTCAAGGGCTGGATTTAAGCTGTTGCCTTCAGATAAAGGGCCAACAAAGTTTACGGCACTGCAAGCTGTAATGTACGCTGTGGTTATGGTTCCGTTCGGCATTTTGCCATATTATTATAAAATGACCGGAACGGTGAGTTTGTGGATAGTATTGGCTTGTAATCTGTTTATGATTGCACAATGCCTACGCTTATATTTTGAGATGGATGTAAAGGCAGCAAGAAGGGTTATGTTCAGCAGTTATATTTATCTGCCAATAGTTTTATTGGCTTTATTAGTTGATAAAATAACATAAATGATAAATAGCAAATAGCATAACAAATAACAAATAAGAAAATAAGAAATAACAAATACCAAATAACAAATCCCAAATAACAAATACTCAACTAACCAAATGTCAAACTAAAATTATAAATCCCAAACAAAAGTGCAGCAATGTTTGAGCATCCTTTGGAAGAAAGAGCTTTTCAATTTGCAAAAAGAGTAAGAGCCTTTACGAGAATGATTAAAAGGGATGTAGAAAATATTGAAGATATAAAGCAGTTAGTGAGAGCTAGTGGATCAGTAGGAGCAAATTATATAGAAGCTAATGAAAGCTTAGGCAGAGCAGATTTGAGAATGAGAATTAAGATTTCAAGAAAAGAAGCAAAGGAAGCCATTCATTTTTTAGGGCTTCTTCAAACGTTCGAAGTACCTGAACTTGAAAATGAAAGAGAATTTTTGGTAAATGAAGCTATTCAACTTAAAAAGATCTTTTCAAAGATGTTGAATAATCTTGGAGAGTAGGAGATTTGGAATTTGAGATTTGGAATTTGAGATTTGGAATTTGAGATTTGGAATTTGCTATGTGAGATTTGGAATTTAGAATTTGAGATTTGGAATTTGAGATTTGGAATTTGAACTTTGAAATTTAAAATGATGATGGCAACTCTGAGTGAACAACAACATAAAAGACTGCATCCGCACAAGTTTACTTTGTGGATTGGAATAGCAAGTATGTTGATGATGTTTGCAGGTTTTACAAGTGCATATATTGTAAAGAAGAACCAAAGCAATTGGCTGGAGTTTGCCCTTCCGCCTGTGTTTTGGTATTCTACTGTGGTTATATTGATAAGCAGCCTTACCCTTTTCCTTGCAGCACAATCTTTTAAAGCACGTAACATGCGTCGTTACCGTGCTTTGCTTACGATCACTGCTGGTTTAGGAGTATTGTTTGCTGTTCTTCAATGGACGGGTTTCGACTATCTGGTTAGCCACGGAGTAAAAATAATAGGAAGTGGCAGTAATCCCGCCGGGTCTTTTTTAGGAGTAATTACCGGTGTTCATATTATACATGTATTAGGTGGAGTGATTGCATTGATAGTAATGTTTATAAAGGCATACAGCAAACACAGAAAAAGTTATAATCCTATCCCTATCGAAGTAATGAGCATTTACTGGCACTTTGTGGACGGGCTTTGGATCTATCTTTTTATTTTTTATAACCTGATTAGTGGTTAGGATAATTTTTTAATTAATTGATTTAAAAGAGGCGATTGGAAAACAATACTCTTAAAGCAGATGAGGATATAAAATAATTTGATATTTTGATGTTGGTTTCAACATCAGCTAATAAATTTGCATACCAATACAACAAATACCCATGGCAACAGTAGCAACAGCAGCAGAGCAAAGATGGTGGAATGGCGGTAAAAGTCCTTTTAATGTAGAGTACGGTAAATTAATGATGTGGTATTTTTTAATGAGCGATGCCTTTACATTCGGTGCTTTTCTCATTTCTTATGGCACCATTCGCTTTTCAACTAACGGCTGGCCTGACCCTAATGAAGTTTTTAGATCTTTTCCCGGCTCGGGCGATGTATATGCACCCCTTGTGTTTGTTAGTGTTATGACCTTTATTTTGATCATGAGTTCTGTTACAATGGTACTTGCCGTACATGCCGGCCATAATAATGATAGAAAAGGTGTTGCCAAGTATTTAGCGTGGACTATTCTGGGCGGTATTGCTTTTCTATCATGCCAGGCATGGGAATGGAACCACTTGCATCATGAAGGCGCCTGGTGGGGACGTAATCCTTTCGTTAATGCAGATGGCAGCGCTTCCACTACGAACTTTACCAACTTCTTTTTTACGATTACAGGTTTTCATGGCTTTCATGTATTTTCCGGAGTAGTGATCAATATAATCATGTTAATCATGACTTTAAATAACAGTTTCGAAAGAAAAGGACATTATCTTATGATCGAAAAAGCCGGGTTATACTGGCACTTTGTAGATCTTGTATGGGTGTTTGTATTTACCTGCTTTTACCTCATTTAATAATTAAACTCAAATCTTTCAATAACTATTATGGAACATAGCACAACAGCACATGCAGAGCATAAGGATAGCGGAACTAAAGAGATATGGAGAACGTTTTGGATATTATTAATATTAACGATTGTGGAACTGGCCTTAGGATATTGGATGATTGGAAAGGAAGGAGGTTTCAGGTTAGCATTAAAGGGAACTATTATAATACTTATGCTTGCCAAAGCATTTTATATAGTTGGATACTTTATGCATCTTAAGCACGAGATAAAGAATCTTATTATGACTATTATCGTTCCACTTGGGTTGTTCCTTTGGTTTATTATTGCTTTTTTGTATGATGGCAGTTCTTACAACAGGTTAAGAAACAATTACGACAGCTATCATAAAGAACAAAGCACGAAGCCCGCTTCGCAGCAGGAATTGCATAATGCCGACGATATAAAGCCAAAGAAAGAACCTGCGATGGAATAAGTGTTGTTAGAAGCCGGCTTCTTCAAAATATTTCAAACCATCGCCCGGGCGATGGTTTTGTTTTAAATTATTATAATGAATAAAAAAGCTCTTTTAGCCCTTTCAATTGCTCTGATTATACCCGTTGTTAGTTATTTTATTTTAAAAACGGAAAGTGATGATGCAGTTATAATGCCCCGAAGATATTTTGCTGATTCTGTAGTTACTAAAGTGGTGGGTGGAAAGACAACAACAGATACAGTATGGCACAAATTACCCGATATAAGGCTGGTAAATCAGTTAGGCGATTCTGTTGGTTTGTACGATATCAAGAACAAAGTGATCGTTGCTGACTTCTTTTTTACACGCTGCCCTAACATTTGTCCGGTAATGACAAAAAATATGGCGAAGCTTCAGCAATCATTCTCGCACTATAACGAGGGAAGAAAAGTAATCGATTCTTCCATTGTTCGTTTCGTGTCTTTTTCAATTGATCCTGAAAGAGATTCTGTTGCAGCCCTCAAGAAATATGCTGACCGCTATGGTGTGAATCATGATAATTGGTGGATGTTAACCGGCCCTAAAAAAACTATTTATGACTTTGCCATTAACGAGATTAAATTAACTACCGAAGATGGTGAAGGTGTAGACACTGCATTTATACATACCTCGAAATTTGTTTTACTCGATAAAGATTATACAGTAAGAGGATACTACAACGGGTTAGATACTTTGGCATTAGCAAAACTGGCCCAGGACATTGGTTTATTAATGCTTGAAAAAGACAAGAAGGTGAAGCGAAATATATTCAGGATCTAAAAACGAGAACTAAAAAAGCATACATGATAGAAGCAAGCATACAAAATAATGATAAAAAGGCTTATTGGTTGATAGGGATTTTTTCTCTTATAGTGTTTACGGTAGTGGTGGCATTAAGCCGTTTTAAGTTGGATATTCAACCATCTTTTGATGTGCACATTTTTGCAAAGATTGATGCCTTAACCAATGCTATCGTAGCAATATTGCTTGTTGCTGCATTAATTGCAGTGAAACAAAAAAAATACACATTGCACAGGAACATTATGATAAGCGCAATGCTGCTTTCTGTTGTTTTCCTTATATCGTACATAGCCCATCATCTGCTGGCCGGCGAAGCAAAGTTTGGTGACATAAACCATGACGGGATTTTAAGCATCGAAGAAAAACTGCAGGTGGGAAGCTCAAGAATTATGTATCTATTGTTTCTTGCTTCACATATTATTTTAGCCGCTTTTGTACTGCCGTTTATTTTATTTACTGCCTATCGTGGTTTAACTGCAGAATGGGCAGCACACAGAAAGCTGGCGAAATACATTTGGCCGCTCTGGTTATATATTGCTGTTACAGGACCTATTGTTTATTTACTGATCAGCCCTTACTACTCGTGATGAAGTTTCATCTTCAGCGGTTACAAATAATACTATGGTTCCAATTTCTTTGTCGTTGAGAGAACGAAGCAATCTGATGCTTTAATTCTAAACAGCCTTTAAGTACAAACAGCAGATGCTTAGTCGTTCCTTATCGAAAAGACGTGCTTTCGTCCATTTGTCAATAGCAGTTTATCCAATAAATCTTTAGCATTAGCACAATGCTCATCGAGACTGATAAACTTAGTCTTACAGCCACTTCTACAACTTCAGCCTAACATTAAAACTGGTCTTACGATTTGTAATATTACTAATCTATCTGCAACACCTTTATAGCAGAAGGATACTTTGCATCATGATAAATTTTAATAGTTGCTTTCTGAAAATCGCTTTCTTCAGCCTGTCCTATCGACATAAATTTTTGAGGGTTCCTGTCAACTAATGGAAACCAACTACTTTGTATTTGTACCATTATTTTATGCCCTTTTTTAAAGCAATGCGCCACATCATTAAGCTCATATTTTACTTCTGTAATTTTACCGGGTACAAAAGGTTCAGATTTAGAAAAGCTGTTTCTGAATTTGCCTCTCAGCACTTCGGCCCTGACCAGCCTTTGCATTCCTCCAATATTTTTCTTATTAACATCAACCGTTGTATCAGGTAAAACATCAATCACTTTTACAACAAAGTCTGCATCAGTGCCGGTAGTACTTACAAACAGATCAGCAGTTATAGGACCCGAAAGCGTAATATCTTTTTGCAGAACAGGGCTTTCATAACTCACTACATCCTTTCGTGCCGAAGCAAAACGCTGGTCGGCTGCCATATACTCGTTGTTCCTTCCTGCGCCTTTAGTTTCCATATAAGGAACGGGATTGGCAGGATCGGAAACGTATTCATCTACTCCATTTGTATTCTTTTTGGTGAAAGAAAGTGTATAGTTGTTTTGGAAATACCATGTCGCAGATTTTGCCTGCTCTGGAGGCCATGCGGCATATTGCTTCCATTCATTTGTTCCGGTTTCAAAGATGGTAGCTTCGGCAGCATTAAATGACCCGGTTCCTTTCAAATAATAGTTGAAGAAGTCGTGCTCGGTCTTTTGAAAATAATCGTTTACATTCAAACCGAAATCAGAAGTAGCAAATTTAGTCCAGTTGCTTCTTGCCCATGCACCGTGTGTCCACGGCCCCATTATTAAGCGAGTGTTATTTTTAGCTGATTGTTTTTCAATTGCCTCATACGTTTTCAACGATCCAAAAAGATCTTCTGCATCGTACCATCCGCCCACGACTAAAACTGCGGGCTTTATATTTTGTAAATGTTTTCGAATATCTCTGGCCTGCCAATAAGCGTCTTTGGTATCATGTTCGAGGTATTCGTTCCATATCTTACTCTTATTATTAAAGCATAGTTTGTTTGCATTTTTTATTGGCCCCATTTGTAAATAATAAGTATAAGCATCAGTAATCTGCTGGTTGCATAAACGTGGGTAAGACTTCCATGGTGTATCCCGCGGATAGTCAAAACTATTCGTAAAAGAGTAGTTATCCATTAAGTAAAATGCACCACGATGGTAAACATCATCTCCTTCGAACTCATCAGTAACAGGTGCCTGTGGCGATACTGCTTTTAAAGCAGGGTGCGCATTTGGAAGCGCTGCAGTGGCATAAAAGCCGGGATAGGAAATTCCATACATCCCCACATTACCATTGTTGTTAGACACATTTTTTAAAAGCCATTCAATCGTATCATACGTATCGCTGCTTTCATCAACGTCCTTATCAGATTTTTTATCAGCAATGTGCGGAGTAGTTTCTTCGAAGCTGCCTTCGCTCATATATCTTCCTCTTACATCCTGGTAAACATAAATATTATCTTCCCTGGCGAATAATTTACCCGGTCCTAATTGCGGAAGGTAATTTTCTTCTCCGTAAGGCTGGCAGGAATAAGGTGTTCGCTGGAGAAGTATGGGTTGTTTATCAGCAGTGTTTTTTGGAATGTAAATAGCGGTAAAAAGCTTTACTCCATCTCTCATTGAAATCATTCTTTCAATTTTAGTAAAGCGACTTTTGATATTAGCATTATCAAGTCGTGGAGCATTTTGTGAGCAGGAAGAGAAATAATTAAACGAGACAAGTAAAACCGCAAATACATATTTCATCAGTAAATAAATAATTCTATTAGTTGGTAAAGCTGGGGTATAAAGAGGTGTATAAAAAATTGTTCCTCACTCAACGGATATGAGATTTTCAAGAACTGAGAATATGGCTAAATCAGCTCCACATTGGGATCCCAGAATATTTTCTTAAAATCAACGATGATTTCATTTTTAACTGTAATGCCTTCTTTAAGTAAAAGCTCTTCCATTAAAGTTGGTGTGGCAAAATGTATTTTACCTGTAAGCATACCATTTCGATTTACCACACGTTGAGCAGGTACTTTTGGCTTAACTGAAAAGCTCGCATTCATTGCCCAGCCCACCATGCGGGCAGAAGATCTGGTGCCTAAATAATTTGCAATAGCTCCATAAGTGCTCACCCTGCCTTTAGGGATTTTCCTTACCACTTCCCACACGTTTTCAAAGAAGCTATAGTTCTTGCTGTTATCAATTACACGAGGTTTTTCTTCAGGAGGTTTTTTCATTCCAAACTACTTAATTTTAAACAGGCAGGCACAGCAGGCACAATAGAAATACGTAGTAAAAAACCTGAGATATTCTATGTTTCTATGTAACTATGCGGTTCAACTCTTCTATTATAATTGAATTTTTAAAGAACTTCCAAAGCACGATTAATGAATTTAATGAACGGCATAAGCGCAGTAAAGCCTGCTATAATTCCTTTAAAATACTTCTCGCTCACTACCTCGTCATCTGCAACCGGGTGGATAGCAACAAAACTTTTTAGCTTAAGGTATTCAATAGCAGGATTATCCTTTTCATAGCCTTTGGGTTCGCGGCTTAAACTGTATTCACCTTTTTCAAGATTGCCATAAGTTTTTTTAAAAGGAGGATTGTTGATTATCTTAAAAAATTCGTCGTGGCAGTAATCGATTTCCTGTCTTACTTTTTTTAGCGCCGGTGCTTCGGGCATCCAAAGGCCACCGCCTATTAAGCTCTTATTTCCTGGCTCAAGGTGTAAATAATATCCGGCAAGGCCACTCTTTTTGCCACCACGATCGAAGCTTGCACCCATGTGAACTTTATACGGTGTTTTGTCTTTGCTAAAACGCACATCTCTATATTGACGAAAAGTGCAATCCTTTGCTTTTAAAGGTGCAATGTCGGTATCTATCTCACCAAATGTTTGAATTACTTTTTCTACAAGCTTTTCAAAATCGTTCTTAGCGTCTTCAAACTGGTTACGGTTAGCATCGAACCATTGCTTGTTATTATTCTTGGCTAATTTTTTTATATAGGTAAGCGTGGATTGTTGCAGCATTTAATAAAATTAACCGGTAATGTTTTTATCAACAAGCGAAAGAAATTCATCTTCGCTGATGATTTTAATAGAATGAATTTTTTTAGCCTTTTCTAATTTACTGCCGGCATCTTCGCCTACAACAAGATAATTTAATTTGCTGCTAACGCTTCCTAAAAGCTTTCCGCCGTGCTCTTCAACCATTTCTTCGGCCTCGCTTCGTTTAAGCCTGTTTAATGTGCCGGTAAATAAAAAAGTTTGTTCTGCTAAGCCGCCTTGTACAACTGCTGCATTTTTTTTGTTGCTCATCTCAATGCCCAGGGTTTCTAATTGTTGCAGCATTTCAATGTTCTGCTCATTTTGGAAAAAAGTATAAACACTATTGGCAACCTTAACTCCAATATCTTCTAACTGCTGCAGTTTCTCTTCCGAAAAGTCTTTCAGATCCATTAAATGCTTAACAGCATTCGCCAAAACTTTTGCAGTTGTTTCGCCCACAAAGCGAATACCCAATGCAAATATTAGCCGGTTAAGCGGTTGGTGCTTTGATGCTTCAATTGCTGCCTGAATGTTATCAATTGATTTTTTACCGAAGCCGGGCAATTTACTTATGGCAGTAAAGTCAAGTTCGTAGATGCCGGGAATATCTTTCAATAAACCTAACTCATAAAACTTACGAATGTTGGCTTCACCAAAACTTCTTATGTCCATTGCATCTTTGCTCACATAGTGTATCATCCTTTCAACCACCTGCGCCGGGCATTCGATATTTATGCATCGCCAAACGGCTTCTGCTTCTTCTTTATATAATTCGCTATTGCAAACAGGGCAGTTTGTAGGAAATACGATTTCTTTTTCGCTGCCATCCCTCACTTCGTCTAACGATTTAACGATGTACGGAATAACATCACCTGCTCTTTCAACCAACACTGTATCGCCAATTTTTAAATCCTTTTCTTTTATTACATCTTCATTAAATAACGAAATAGAAGTAACGGTAACACCGCTGATAAAAACCGGGTCGATCTTGGCAACAGGCGTTATCGAACCTGTGCGCCCCACCTGAAATTCTACTATGCGAAGTTTGCTTGTTGCCTGCCTTGCTTTAAATTTAAAAGCGATGGCCCATCGCGGATGATGCGTTGTCATGCCTAACGATTCCTGCAATTGAAGGTCGTTTACTTTTATAACCATTCCATCAATTTCAAAAGGCAAGTCATCTCTTTTTGATTCGAATTCGTTGCAATAATTAATTACAGCCTGTATGCCTTTTACAACCTTCATTTCTTTTAGCGGGCTTTTAAAGCCTACATTCCACAACATTTGTAATATGCCCGAATGGGTATTCAGCAACTTTTCTTTTTCTGCATGAACCTTATCACCAGTTCTTGTATAGTAGCTAACGTTGTATAAAAAAGCTTCCAGCTTCCGTCTCGCAACGTCTTTAGGATCTTTCATTCGCAGGCTGCCCGAAGCTCCGTTTCTGGCATTGGCAAGCGGTGCAATATTTTGTTGGGTTAATTGTTCGTTATAGGCTGCGAAAGCTTTTTTACTCATCATTACTTCGCCCCTTATTTCCACTTGCTGAATGCCGTATTCAGCAAAGGCGGCATGCAAAGGAATTGAACGTATCTGCTTAAGATTGGTAGTTACGTCATCTCCTTCAACACCATTTCCACGGGTGGCTCCTCTTACTAAAAAGTCGTCTTCATAAATTAAAGAAATACTTGCCCCGTCAAACTTTGGCTCCACACAATATTCAAGTTCCTCCTTACGCGCAACTTCTCTTGCCTTCCTGTCCCAATCAATTAAATCCTCAGCATTATAACTATTCTCCAAACTTAACATGGGTACGAGGTGAGCAACTGTATTAAATGCAGGATTTAAGCTGTTGCCAACCCTTTGGGTAGGAGAAGTGGCAGTAATAAGTTCAGGGTTTGCCTGCTCAATCTTTTCGAGCAGTTTAAACAACTGGTCATATTCTGTATCCGATATCAGCGGATCGTTCAATACATAATAACGGTACTCATGAAATTGCAAGGCTTTCCGTAAATCCTCTACTATTTCAAATGCCTTATCGGTATGATCGGCTTTAACTAAACTGGCTGTAAGTTTTTGAAGCTCCTTAATTTGTTCAGTAGAATACATACCTGTAAAATTGGTAATAATTTCCGTACAAATTGCAAATAGAAACTTATCGCAGACAATGTAATTTTCACCTGGAAAATAAGGCTGCGATTTTTATCAAGCATCCTTTTTCTGAACTAACATCTTAGAAATTGAAGGCCTTGCATTAGAAGCTAAGACAGTGTAAGCACATTTTGCTTTTAGGCTATGATAAGAGAAAGATTAAAAACAGTGTACCTTTTTGTTTGCCTCTTAAAATATAAATTCAACTACTTTTACCAACAACATATTTATTATTATGCTTCATTCAATGACGGGTTTTGGACGGGCTGAACAAGCGGTTGGAGATAAAGTTTTTTTGGTAGAAGTAAAGTCGTTAAACGGTAAGCAATTCGATCTTCGCATAATTATTCCATCGTTACTAAAACCATTTGAGTTTGACATAAGAAATATTTTACAGGAGAAACTGGTTCGCGGTAGTGTTGAATGCATTATTTATATAAAGCAAAACGGCGCCTCAAGGCCGGTAACTATAAATAAAGAATTGGCGAAAGCCTACTATCAACCCATTGCAGAATTGTCCGCAGAACTTAACTTAAACCCCGGCGATATTTTGAGTGCCCTCCTTAAACTGCCTGATGTTGTCACACCTTCCCACGATGTATTAACGGATGAAGACTGGAAAGGCTTTCAGCAGGTTTTGCTAAGCGCTATAAACCAGTTGAATGAACATAGAATTGCTGAAGGCAAAGCATTGGAAACAGATCTTTTAATAAGGATCGAGAACATTTTAATTAATGAAGCTAAAATTGCAAAGCTTGAGCCGCAACGAAAGAAAAGAATTAGAGACGGGCTAATAAAAACACTGGAAGAACATGCCGGCAAAGAGAATTACGATGAGAACAGGCTTGAACAGGAATTGATATTTTACCTTGAAAAGATGGACATAACAGAAGAACAGGTACGGCTAAAAAATCATTGCGATTACTTTAGAAGCATATTAGCCGAGGACAATGAAAGCAAAGGGAAAAAGCTTGCGTTTATAATGCAGGAGGTAGGTCGCGAAATTAATACTACAGGCTCCAAAGCTTACGATTCCGAAATTCAGAAAAGCGTCGTTCTTATGAAGGATGAACTGGAGAAAGCAAAAGAACAGGTGCTGAATGTATTGTAGCGGGCATAAATGAATAATGAACAATGAATGATAAGATTTAAAATGGCTTTTTCAATTGCTAATCATTAAAAATGCTGCCGTTCCTATCTTTATAAAAAATGTTTACTTGAAGAAATACTTTTTCATTCTGCTGTTTACCGCTACTACGGCCTGTGATACGATTGATATTTATGAAAAGTCGAAAGCATTTCCTTCGCATAGCTGGAAGAGTAACGAAACGCCTTCCTTCACTTTCAATATAGAAGATACAACTGCTTTATATAACATCTTTTTTGTTCTCCGTCACGAAGATGCCTACAACTATAATAACATCTGGGTAAACCTGAGTATGAAAGGTCCTGGTGATACTGTTACTATCCGACGGGAATTTGTGTTGGCTAATAACAAGCAAGGCTGGTTAGGCAGCAGCATGGATGATATTATCGAGCATAGAATTCCCTTTAACAACAAGCCGGCTGCCTTACATAAGGGGAGCTATACTTTTAGTGTGCAACAGGAAATGCGTGAAGATCCGCTGGAGCATATAATGAATGCAGGAGTTAGAGTAGAAAAGGCTAAATAATCATTATGAGTATCTTTAAAGCAAAGAGACTTACCTTAATCACAATTGTATATTGGTTCTTGTTATCGTATGTTATTGTTGCATTGGTATTTTGGTTTATATCGTTACAACAGCAAAACGAAAATATCACCTCGTTGCGCCTGCAGCAATTAAATCCCCGTCATCCAACTTATACACGCGATGCAGAAAAAATATACGATGGAAAAAGGCGTAAGACAGGGCAGTATATCGGCGAAGGAGCAACTTTTCTTGGCTTAATTATAATAAGTGCTGTGTTCATCTACCGTGCAACCCGTCGTCAATTTAATCTCTCTTCGCAACAGCAAAATTTTATGATGGCAGTTACTCACGAATTAAAAACGCCTATTGCTGTTACCCGTTTAAACCTTGAAACTTTACAAAAAAGGAAGCTTGAAGAACAGCAGCAGCAAAAGTTAATCAGCAATACCCTGCAGGAAGTTGAGAGGTTAAATTCGTTATGTAACAATATCCTGCTTGCTTCCCAATTAGAAACGGGTTCATATAAAATTTCGAAAAAGGAGGTAGATGCAAGTGCATTAGCAGAGCGGGTAGTGGGAGAATTTAAGATGCGTAATCCACACCGGAAATTTGTAAGCAATATTCAGAAGGAGCTATTTATTACCGGTGAAGAATTACTGCTGGAAATACTGATGACTAACCTTATTGAGAATGCTCTAAAATATTCTCCCCGTGAAACTGCCGTTACTATTACTTTAGAAAGCAGGAAGGATGACATAAAACTTTCTGTTGCAGACGAAGGACCTGGCATACCAGACGAAGAAAAAAGCAGGATTTTCGAGAAGTTTTACCGGGTAGGAAACGAAGAAACACGTACAGCAAAGGGAACCGGTTTAGGATTGTACTTATGCAAGAAGATTGCCCAGGATCATAACGCTGAAGTAAGGGTACATAATAACATAAAAGGTTCTGTTTTTATTGTAATCTTTAAAACCTAAAACTTATGGCAAAAGAGGGAATCAAAGCAAACATTTTATTGGTTGAAGACGAAGAAAATCTGCACGAAGCATTGAAGCTAAATCTTGAACTGGAGGGGTATGAGATCACTTCAGCTTACGATGGTAACGAAGCGCTTAAAGCAATAAAGGATGAATATTTCGATTTGATCATCATGGATGTTATGTTGCCGTATGTTGACGGGATAACTGTTACTGAAACCATACGGATACAAAATAACGAAGTGCCTATTTTAATTCTCAGCGCAAAAAACACAAGCGGCGACAGGGTGTTGGGTTTAAAAAAGGGTGCCGACGATTACCTTGTAAAACCCTTTAACCTCGAAGAGCTTCTGCTACGTGTAGATAAACTGATACTTAAAAACAAAAAGCTTCTCGACAAAGAAACGATTGGCGATACTTATGAGTTTGGCAATAACAAAGTTGATTTTAAAGCACAGGAAGTCATCACCTGGAATAAGCAGCACATTGAACTAAGTAAAAAAGAAGTAATGCTTTTAAAGCTGCTTATCGAAAACCGCAACGAAGTGGTTACCCGCGAAAAAATACTTCAATCGGTTTGGGGTTACAATGTTTATCCCACTACCCGGACGATCGATAATTTTATTTTGAATTTTAGAAAATACTTCGAGAAAGATAGCCGCAACCCTAAATTCTTTCATTCCGTGCGGGGGGTTGGTTATAAGTATTCGGAATAAGTTACTTAAAAGTCAATAAGTCAATAGGTCAATAAGTCATTAGCCATTAGTTATTAGGTTATTATTCATTATTCATTATTCATTTTTCATTGGGCTAATACGTCTCCTGCCTCCAAACTACAACTGAACAATTCCAACTCAAAACCCGAAACGCCAAACGCTAAACTTCCGTCTCCTTCTCAAGCCTGTTTAATATTTCTA
>MWWB01000007.1_pt1 | contig 29373 bp, 14 predicted proteins | sample 1047291 | NCBI WGS metagenome assembly MWWB01 (sample SAMN06349976, study PRJNA376086) | soil metagenome | isolation source: MS4-1 sample Antarctic (ecotone) soil | place: Antarctica | reverse complement strand
TTGATTCTACATTGTTAGCTACCAAACTCGTGCTGACTCTTAATGAGTGTCGAGCACTTACAAGCTTCTCTCAAGGGACGCTCAAGGCCGCTATTAATGATGGGAAGTTGAAAGCACAAAAGATTGGGCGTGGTTGGAAAGTTAAACGATCTGACCTCGATAAGTACGTTGAAAATCTATAGTACTCAAACGAATCTATAGCACCCAAACGATAAGCAAATATCTTTCAAAAAAATATGAGTAAAGCAAACAAGGAGGTGGAAGAAGGAAATTTAACAGTGAATCAGGCTTGAATTCTTGCTTGGCCGGAGTTGCATTTTCCATCTTGAAGAATAAAGAAACCTAAAGCTGGCTACTGAGAAAAGTGGGCTTGCCTTAGGATTCCTGCAGGAGCTTCCATTAGCTTTGAATGATGTTGGAAAAGAATTCATGTTAAAAATTTCTAAAGTCTGTTCGATGGAACTGGTGCCAGTAGTTTGAAATCAGAAACTCAAAAATCAAATAGCGGCAAGTACCTGATGAAAGTACTTGCCACTACTTGAAACCATAAAGGTGAATGCGGACTACGACAGATAATTTCCTCATCTTCTCTTTGACCTACACAAAGTGAAGATAATTCAAAATCCTTCCTACAGGCATATCGGAAAATATTCTCTTGAATAAAAAGGTACTAATTTATCTGTACTCTATATCTATGAATTAGATAGATATTTTATCCTTTTATAGAATATTTTCCTTTAACCTTTTACATCTACGACATTTACATCTACATCTTTTTTTTCTTCTTCTACATTTACGACATTTACATCTACTTCTTTTTTTTCTTCTACATCTACAACATTAACAACAGACTTGACTTTTTTTGCAACAGTTACTTCTTCTACGGTTACATCTACTACATTTACATCTGCTACAGTTACAACAGTGATAATGGGAGCTACAAGAATAGTCTGGTGAGACTACTATTCTGGCCTGAATACCTCAGCAGGGATTATTCAGCAGTGAGTAGCTATGGAAAAAATCATTCGCTTTCTACTCTAAAACCTATCAGCAAAACCAGATAATAGAAGTAGCAGTCGATGAAGCTGTTTACGCAATTTGAACGCACCTGCTTGGTTCGAAGTTACAGACTCCTATATCACTTATAAGTTCCAACTACAACTGTAATGGACTTTTGAAAATTTATAAGAATCTTTTTGAATGCGGATAAAATCCATCTTGGGCTTAGCCTCTCCCATAAAATACCCGTTTAGATTGATAATAGTTTCGGTGTTTGCCCTTTCCAATCTGTAATGGATACCTACAAAAATTGAATGTCTGGATAATGAATGGATAAGCAAGTTGTCTCTAAAGAAAGGGTGGCGGAGCATGGTGAGGTGTACACCAATGAGCGTGAAGTCAATGCTATGCTTGATCTGGTGAAGCAGGAAACGGAGAGGATTGACTCACGGTTTCTTGAGCCTGCTTGTGGTACTGGTAATTTTGTAACAGAAATCTTGAATCGCAAATTATCTATCGTTGAAGCCCGTTATAAGAAGAGCCAATTGGATTATGAACGCAATGCCGTCTTAGCGGTATCTTCCATCTATGGCATCGACATTCTGGAAGATAATGTTAAGAAATGTCGCCAAAGACTTTTCGAAATCTTCAACTTGTCTTATACCCGACTCTTTAAAAAGAAGGCAAAGGATGAATGCAGGAGTGCCGTGCAGTTCATCCTTGAGAAGAATATCATCTGGGGTGATGCTCTCACGTTGAAGACGGTGGATGAAGACCCTCAACCCATTGTATTTTCTGAATGGTCACCTGTGAGAGGAAGCTTTCTCAAGCGGAGAGGTTTTGCTTTCCACGAGTTATTGCCTCAAGATGAAGAAACAACTCTTTCGCTTTTCTCTGAGCCAGAGCAGCCACTTTCTTCTGATCTTGGAGGAGATGTATTTATTCCTTCTCCAGTGAAAGATTACCCTTTAACCCATTTCCTCAAGGTGGCCGATGCTGAACATTAACAATCACAATCCTGACGTGTTGTCATGCTTGGCCAATCTAAGCAATGATGAAGTTTTTACCACGCCGCAAATGGTTAATCAGATATTGGATTTATTACCTAAGGAAATCTGGACTGATGAAAATGTTCGCTTTCTTGATCCATTCTGCAAATCTGGTGTTTTCTTGCGTGAGATTGCCAGTCGTTTGGATGCAGGCTTAGAAAAGAAAATCCAAGATAAGCAGACAAGGATTAACCATATTCTTAGCAATCAGGTTTTCGGCATTGCCATCACTGATTTAACTGCTCTTCTTTCGCGCAGAAGTCTTTACTGCTCTAAGACGGCCAACGGTAAGTACTCTATTTGTGAAACTTTTGATGATCCTCAGGGAAACATTCGTTTTGAGAGGGTAGAGCATACTTGGGAAAACAGCCGATGCATTTTCTGTGGAGCCAGTCAGCAGGAGTATGATCGGGGTGAAGAGTTGGAAACTCATGCTTACCAGTTTCTTCACACTAACAATCCAGAAGAGTTATTTGATATGAAATTTGATGTTATTGTGGGAAATCCTCCATACCAGTTGAATGATGGTGGCTACGGCAAAAGTGCTTCACCCATATACCAAAAGTTTGTTCAGCAAGCGAAGAAACTTAATCCACGCTTTATCACGATGATTATTCCATCACGTTGGTTTGCTGGAGGTCGTGGCTTGGACAAATTTAGGGAAGAAATGTTAAACGACCATAGAATCCGTCAGATTGTGGACTTTGAAAATAGCTCTGAAGTCTTTCCAGGTGTAGATATAGCAGGCGGCGTCTGTTACTTCCTCTGGGAACGTGATTCAAACAGTCCCTGTGAAGTGACAAATTTTCATAATGGCCAGCGGGTTGTTTCAATTAGAAAACTCAACGAATTCCCAACCTTCATTCGACAAAGCAAGGCAGTATCAATCGTTCGGAAGGTACTCACATTTAAGGAAAATGGTGATAGGCGTCTAAGCGAAGTTGTTTATCCATCCAAGCCATTCGGTTTGAGAACTTTTTATACACCTAAGGATAAAGGTATCCCTTGCTGGTTCATACAAAAGATCGGACTGAAATACGCAAATGAAACTGACGTAACTGATGAAAATGGCTTACTTAATAAATGGAAACTTTTGCTCCCGAAAGCACCAATTGCAGGACAAACTGATTTCTCTAAACCAGTGGGTTTTTACTATGAGGGCAACACAAGAATTGCTAAACCTGGCGAATGTTGCACAGAGTCATACATAGTCTCATGTGCCTTTTCGACTAAGGCTGAAGTACTTTCATTTAAGTCATATCTTTTTACAAAAACGGTTCGGTTTCTTTTACTTCAAGCAGTGATTTCGCAAGACGTTACGAGGCGGAACTTTAATTTTGTTCCCGATCTTGGGAAATACCAAGGTGCATATACTGATGAGATGCTGATAAAAAGGTGGGGCATCACTCAGGACGAATGGGAATTCATTGACTCTAAAATATCATGAGAGTGATATAAGGATGTATCGTCAGATAGCTTTGAAAACGCAACGTGGCTAAAGGGAAAATCATGCAGTTCGAATCCAAAACCCGTCCGATGGAGCTTGATAATGAGTAAGGACTTTTTCCCGCCACGGTCTAAAGCTAACCCTACTATTTATGCTTATGAGGACACCAATCCTCAATATAAGGGTTTGCTCAAAATTGGTTATACGACGGTGAATGTTAAGTCGCGTGTGGCTCAGCAGTACCCAACACTTAAGCCGGGAAAAAAGCCTTATCGGATTGTCTTTGAAGAATCCTCCATGCGTAATGATGGAACTGCTTTCACTGATCGTGATGTTCATCGTTACTTAAAAGATAATGGGGTCAGTAATCCAAAAGGTGAATGGTTCGAATGCTCAGTTAAGAAGGTAAAGGCAGCGGTAATTGCTGTGAGAACTGGAGAACTGAATGAAGAGAATCGCTGCCTTGATTTTAAAATGCGTCCTGAACAAGAAGAGGCAGTGAACAAAACCGCTGCTTATTTCAAAAGCTTTCAAAAAGAAAATTCAGATAAGCCTCCCCACTTCCTCTGGAACGCGAAGATGAGATTCGGTAAAACCTTCGCTTCTTATCAACTTGCAAGAAAGATGGGATGGAAGAAATTGCTGGTGCTGACGTTCAAGCCAGCAGTACAGAGTGCTTGGGAAGAAGATTTAAAAGGCCATGTTGACTTCAAAGGTTGGCAGTTTATTTCTCCTGGTGGGATGAAATATGAAGATTCAGATAAAACCAAACCTTTAGTGTGCTTCGGCTCTTTTCAGGATTATCTGGGTAAGAACAAAGATACAGGTGGTATTAAGGCAAAGAATGAATGGGTTCATACAACCAACTGGGATTGTGTGATCTTTGATGAGTATCACTATGGAGCCTGGCGTGAAAACGCTAAAGAACTTTTTGAAGCAGAAGATAAGAAGGAAATCCAGTTTGCTGAGGGCGAAGGCATCGACTACTACGATGAAGCACTGATGCCAATTACAACTCACAGCTATCTTTATCTTTCAGGCACACCATTCAGAGCTATTGCATCTGGTGAATTTATTGAAGATCAGATTTTTAACTGGACTTATTCAGATGAGCAGCGGGCCAAGCTGGAATGGAAGAGTAAGGATAATCCTTATGCCTCCCTACCCCGTATGGTGCTGATGACTTATCAACTACCAGATTCGATTCGTGAAATCGCGATGCAGGGTGAATTTAGTGAGTTTGATTTGAACGTCTTCTTCTCCGCTAAAGGTGAAGCAAGTCTTGCAAAGTTCACCTATGAAGAAGAAGTTCAGAAATGGCTGGATTTAATTCGAGGCTCATTTCAAGAAACCACCGTAGATAATTTGAAGTTGGGTGCGAAGAAGCCGGCGATGCCCTTTTCACACACCGACCTTTTGAATCTTTTGCCTCATACGTTTTGGTTTTTACCCAGTGTGGCATCGTGTCATGCTATGCGTAATCTACTGATGAAAAAGCAGAACAAGTTTTATCAAGATTACAAAGTGACTGTGGCTGCTGGTAGTAGTGCTGGAATTGGTGCAGCAGCATTACCACCTATTCAAAAAGCAATGGGTGATCCTTTAAAAACCAAGACAATTACCCTTTCCTGTGGGAAGCTGACTGCGGGTGTTACGATCAAGCCATGGACTGGTATTTTTATGTTGCGTAATGTCACCAGCCCTGAAACATATTTCCAAGCGGCTTTTCGTGTTCAATCTCCATGGACTATTAAGAATCCAGATAGCACCACTCCTAACCATGAAGAAATCCTCAAAGAGGAATGTTATGTTTTCGACTTTGCACCCGATAGAGCTTTACGACAAATTGCAGATTATAGTTGCCGTCTGAATGTTAATGAATCAAATCCTGAAAAGAAGGTAGAAGAGTTCATTAGTTTTCTACCTGTATTAGCCTATGATGGAAGTTCCATGAAGCAGATTGATGCTGCTGGTATTCTGGATATGGCCATGAGCGGGACAACTGCTACTTTGTTAGCTCGACGTTGGGAAAGTGCTTTGTTAGTCAATGTGGATAACAACACTTTACAGCGTCTGATGAACAATGAAGCTGCCATGAAAGCACTCATGAGTATTGAAGGGTTCCGTACTCTGAATCAGGATATAGAAACCATTATTAACAAGTCGGAGGCTGTTACAAAGGCGAAGAAAGAAGCCAATGATGGAAAGCTTCCAGGTGGAAAGGCAGAGGGGCTTAAAGAAGATGAAAAGGAATACAAGAATCTAAGAAAACAGATTCAGGAAAAGCTCATCAAATTCGCTACTCGTGTTCCAGTGTTCATGTATCTAACCGATTTTCGTGAACGGACTCTCAAAGATGTAATCACACAATTGGAGCCTGGACTTTTCAAAAGAGTAACAGGGTTGACGGTGAAAGACTTTGAATTGCTTGTGGGCCTGGGAGTCTTCAATAGTGGGTTGATGAATGATGCCGTTTATAAGTTCAAAAGGTATGAGGATGTCAGCTTACGCTACATAGGTATCAATAAACATGAGGGTGAAGACATTGGGCTTTATGACACTGTGCTCAGTGCAAAAGAGTATCGAGCTACTTTTGAGAATGTGACCAAAAAAGTATAAGTAGTGCGTTGAAGGATTTACATAAGGGTAATTATCATAGCTGGAAGTTTTAGCCTTCAAACTTACCAAAAAAACGGGGTTTGAGTGCAGCCGACTGTTTAATGAATTGAAAAAGTGTCAGCTTGCTCGTTCAAGTACTTTGATATTCAGCTATCTTATCTGTTTTTTCAATTCTTTTATTGCATCACTTTTTTGGAGAATTTTCCCAACAGCAGTTTGAATGTCATTTGGGGTATGTCCTCTTTGAATCAATTCATGCCAAGTGTTGGAAAGCTTATCCTTGCCTGTGGGATCATCGCTCATGTGGAGGATTTTGTTTTTAGGTTCTACGGCCTCTATGACAGAAGCTGCATGCATTTCCAACAAATTCTCATTCGTAATGTCTACAAATGCTTGTTGATGCTCTACACAAAACCAAGATTTCCCCTGCTGGCTTTCAGTACATTGATTGCCACCGCTCAGAAATCGACACTTCCCTTCAATCCACTCAGGGTTTTTGGTTGTCATTGTATTTGCTCCGAAGATGATGTTTCCTCTGCACTTCTACCATCAATAACTTGATAAGGAATTTGAGCTTTAATTTCGTCATTAACTTTCACTTCAAAGCGAAATATACCGGGAGAATGAAAAACCATGTCAGGCAGCGGAAGATTAAATGGGATAATCAGCGAAGCAGCATCTCTGTCATCTCCTAATTCCAAATCAACCCCCATGCTTCCGATCTCTTGGCCGTCAGGATTCTGAAGAGAAACAGTCAATTGGAATGTTTTCCCCAGTGCCACTGGCGGAACCCTCATATATCCAAATAGCTGTGCTCCTCCAATACCGAAGGGAAATTTTTCACTCACAAATTGGCAGTGAGCACCCAACAAATCAAACGCCAAATCTCCACGCTTATTAATTTCAGTTACAACCAATAAGTTTAGGAGTTCCAAACCTTGCATAATCTGGCTTTGATCATGGTCAACAACCCGCAGGGGAATCTCACTTACCGTCTTGCCATCAATTTGTAGAGTGAAGTTGTAGACGCCGACTTGCGGGATCATAAGACCCTGCATTTCTGAAATAAAGTGTGAATTTGGCGTATAACCATCTTCCATCATTGCGGATGGCTTCATGTTGATACTCATTTCCGTGAGCACTTTATCTTCTACGGGCATTGATGGTAACTTCTCTCCATTCGGATCGGTAATAAAGAAAGTGAACGTGAAGTCTCGGTTCACTTCGTGGGGTTTTATGTGGAGCAAGAATCCCCATTTTATCAGCGGCATTTGGAAAGGAAATGTGTCGCTGCCAATTTGGTGAATATCACCCTCAGTGATGAAACCATCTTTAGATGTTTCTATGTTGTGAGCAATGACACTTTTTAGGACTTCCATTTTGATTCTCCTTGTCAATTGATATTGACTTGCCCTATGTGAATCTCACTCCATTCTATCCCACCAGTCAGGGCTGTAAGACCCAGAATTGACCTGTTTTAAGGACTTTTGAGAAATTTTCTAAATTGATGTTGAGTTATCCCTCAACTTATCCCTACGAAGTCCCTATTTCATAACCCAATTAGCTTTTATCCAGACAGTCATTCTATCCTGTAACGGGTCTTCCCCTTTCTCAAATACTCCTCGAAGCGTTGAATTATCTCTTTCCTTTTCTCTATGGATATAAGTTCATTTTCATGTGGGGGTAGCCAACGCTCAATCGAAGAACCTAATATTCGCACTCTTGCCGAACGATTAGCTAATTTGTGGAAGGAGTATCAAACGATCATTGACTTAGGTGTTGATGGAGAAAACCTTCAAGGCGTCACAAAAGAGATTGAGGCAACCAACAGAGCGATTGAAAATCTTCCGAAGCCATAAGTACTTAAGGTACTTGTGGTTTTTTTGTTTTTACTGATAAGCAATGCAGGAGGAGATTAAAGTCTGTCTGAGTGGGAGACTTGCGAAATTTGGTTGGTACAGTTAGAAGTACTTCCAAAGCAGCCAATGTGCTGTAAAACAATCAGGAGAAAGAAAAAGCCATCTCCATTTCTCGCGAAAGAAATATATGGAGACGGCTTTAAACAAAACTACCATGAGTATTATCTCTGAAGGTATTTTCTGCAATACCTCTTCACGGCCTCTTTTCCAAAATTCCTATCCTACTCGACGTATTGGTGTAAGAATTTCCAAAGATTTTCAACCACCATCTCACATTTGGAAAAAACCAGCAACAAACGTTCCTCACACCAGAATAGAGAATTCCTTTTGGAGTTCGGGCATTGCTCAAAAGCTTAAACCAATTCCTTCAGCAGTCTTTCTCTATCTTCGTTCCTTGGCTGATAAAAATGGTCAAGCTTGGCCTTCCATTTCTCGCATTGCTTTAGAAATCGGTACTTCTGACTCCAGTGTCAAACGGGCTTTGAAGCTGTTGAAGCAATGTTGTCTCATTGATATTTCCGTTTGTTATATCTTTGGTTCAGACGAAAAGACAACAAATCTTTATACGATTCTGCCGCTCTCATCTTTTCGTCACCCCGATCATCTTGAACCTACTAAAGTTCCATCTGAACTTACCAAGGTAGGGTCACAAAGAACTAAAACAAAGAACCAGTCTTTCTTTAAAGAAAAAACAACAAACAATACCTCCTGCACCCAAAAGCCACTGGATGTAGCTGTACTGCTGGCACCGGATGAGGAATCTGTTGTTGTTGTATTTGAAGAAAACAACATTCAATCCAACGACGCCCAAAGCTCAGATTCTTCTCAAAAAGAGATTGAAGAGTTAATTCAACAGGTGCTTCAGGTTGGAATCAAACCTGAAAGTAAAGCTCGAGCTTTGGTACTTAACACTCCAATCGAGAAGTTAAAACTGCAGCTCGACTGCCTTCCCGACCGTAACGCAAAAGATAAAGCTGCTCTTTTCTTAGCAGCCGTTAAAGGTGATTTTGATCCTCCTCGATCTTACTTAAAGAAGATTGAAATGCAGAAATACCAACAGCAAGAAAGAGAAATGCGCGCTCAACAGGAAGCTCTTGCTATCAAAAAACGGGAAGAAAAGAAGCTTCACGAGCAACACGAAGAACAGCAAAAACTTCAACTCGATGCTTTGTGGCAATCTCTCGATAAACCAATACAAGAAGAAATCCAAGTAGAAAGTTTTAGGCGGGTTGGAGAGATTGGTATCCTACGCCCTCAATCCGTGGCCGTTGAAGTTGAGCGTCGTAATATTCTTCGTGAAAGATTTAACATCGACTGCTCTAAACCTAAACCTCCTCAATCAGATCGACTTCATGCTCCAATCTCCTTCAGCAGTCCTTCGACAGCGCGTATAGAAGCGATTGTGTGGAGTCGTCTCGAATCAGACGATGTTGGAATTGATGATCTGGATGTTCTCCAAGAGACCGTTGGCGCTGCTCTTGATGATCACCAGTGGGAACTATTGAAAGCTTCCGTTATCAAGAGATGGAAGCAACAGCCACGGTAACGTGAAAAGCATCTCGAAAAAATTTCTTATATTCTTTTTGAGTAATATCAAAAATTTTAAGGAAAGTTTTCCCCTTCAGAATCCAGGGCTAATTCACTCCCAGATCGTCACAGAATCAATGACGATTTAGCTTCAAAAGGTATCTTCTTGGCAGGACGATAGTGAAGCCAGCTTTTTCATCCGTAACCAAACCGACAGCAAACCGTCAAACCGTCATGTTATACTTGATAATCCGACACTAAAGGTTGACGGTTTGGAAATTGGAGGATGAATGCTGATTACGAAAGCTCAAGCTCAAGAGATTCTTGGTGGTTCAGAACGTAAGATTGAAAGATTCGTTAAATCAGGAAAACTACCCGTTGCTCAGTATCAGAAGGGGGCACGCAAACCAACACCATTTTTTGATCAGGCTCAGGTCGAAGCTCTGAAAGATGATGCACCAAACTTAAACTCTACTTCACTTATTGAAAACGACACTGAGAGCGTCAAACCGTCAGACCGTCAAATCGACACTGCTTTCTCTCGTGCCTTAGTGAAAACACCCTCACCTTCTTTTCCAAATCAAACGTTGGAAATACCTGAACTTCAAACTCGTCTGGTAGAGGCTTTGGAGGCTATAGCGGCTCAAAACGACAAACCGCAGACCGTCAAACCGACATTAGCATTATCAGAATTATCAGCAAAGTTACTTTTAACATTTTCCGAATGTACCGCACTAACGGGACTTTCACGGGCTATTTTAAAAGCTGCCATCGACAAAGGTGACTTAAAGGCCAGTCAGATTGGGAGAGCCTATCGTATTAAGCGTGTAGATTTGGATTCTTATATCGAAAGCTTATGATGCTTCAATCAAGCTCCAACGGCAACCACAGCAAGAGGAAAGGCTTGATTCTACATTGTTAGCTACCAAACTCGTGCTGACTCTTAATGAGTGTCGAGCACTTACAAGCTTCTCTCAAGGGACGCTCAAGGCCGCTATTAATGATGGGAAGTTGAAAGCACAAAAGATTGGGCGTGGTTGGAAAGTTAAACGATCTGACCTCGATAAGTACGTTGAAAATCTATAGTACTCAAACGAATCTATAGCACCCAAACGATAAGCAAATATCTTTCAAAAAAATATGAGTAAAGCAAACAAGGAGGTGGAAGAAGGAAATTTAACAGTGAATCAGGCTTGAATTCTTGCTTGGCCGGAGTTGCATTTTCCATCTTGAAGAATAAAGAAACCTAAAGCTGGCTACTGAGAAAAGTGGGCTTGCCTTAGGATTCCTGCAGGAGCTTCCATTAGCTTTGAATGATGTTGGAAAAGAATTCATGTTAAAAATTTCTAAAGTCTGTTCGATGGAACTGGTGCCAGTAGTTTGAAATCAGAAACTCAAAAATCAAATAGCGGCAAGTACCTGATGAAAGTACTTGCCACTACTTGAAACCATAAAGGTGAATGCGGACTACGACAGATAATTTCCTCATCTTCTCTTTGACCTACACAAAGTGAAGATAATTCAAAATCCTTCCTACAGGCATATCGGAAAATATTCTCTTGAATAAAAAGGTACTAATTTATCTGTACTCTATATCTATGAATTAGATAGATATTTTATCCTTTTATAGAATATTTTCCTTTAACCTTTTACATCTACGACATTTACATCTACATCTTTTTTTTCTTCTTCTACATTTACGACATTTACATCTACTTCTTTTTTTTCTTCTACATCTACAACATTAACAACAGACTTGACTTTTTTTGCAACAGTTACTTCTTCTACGGTTACATCTACTACATTTACATCTGCTACAGTTACAACAGTGATAATGGGAGCTACAAGAATAGTCTGGTGAGACTACTATTCTGGCCTGAATACCTCAGCAGGGATTATTCAGCAGTGAGTAGCTATGGAAAAAATCATTCGCTTTCTACTCTAAAACCTATCAGCAAAACCAGATAATAGAAGTAGCAGTCGATGAAGCTGTTTACGCAATTTGAACGCACCTGCTTGGTTCGAAGTTACAGACTCCTATATCACTTATAAGTTCCAACTACAACTGTAATGGACTTTTGAAAATTTATAAGAATCTTTTTGAATGCGGATAAAATCCATCTTGGGCTTAGCCTCTCCCATAAAATACCCGTTTAGATTGATAATAGTTTCGGTGTTTGCCCTTTCCAATCTGTAATGGATACCTACAAAAATTGAATGTCTGGATAATGAATGGATAAGCAAGTTGTCTCTAAAGAAAGGGTGGCGGAGCATGGTGAGGTGTACACCAATGAGCGTGAAGTCAATGCTATGCTTGATCTGGTGAAGCAGGAAACGGAGAGGATTGACTCACGGTTTCTTGAGCCTGCTTGTGGTACTGGTAATTTTGTAACAGAAATCTTGAATCGCAAATTATCTATCGTTGAAGCCCGTTATAAGAAGAGCCAATTGGATTATGAACGCAATGCCGTCTTAGCGGTATCTTCCATCTATGGCATCGACATTCTGGAAGATAATGTTAAGAAATGTCGCCAAAGACTTTTCGAAATCTTCAACTTGTCTTATACCCGACTCTTTAAAAAGAAGGCAAAGGATGAATGCAGGAGTGCCGTGCAGTTCATCCTTGAGAAGAATATCATCTGGGGTGATGCTCTCACGTTGAAGACGGTGGATGAAGACCCTCAACCCATTGTATTTTCTGAATGGTCACCTGTGAGAGGAAGCTTTCTCAAGCGGAGAGGTTTTGCTTTCCACGAGTTATTGCCTCAAGATGAAGAAACAACTCTTTCGCTTTTCTCTGAGCCAGAGCAGCCACTTTCTTCTGATCTTGGAGGAGATGTATTTATTCCTTCTCCAGTGAAAGATTACCCTTTAACCCATTTCCTCAAGGTGGCCGATGCTGAACATTAACAATCACAATCCTGACGTGTTGTCATGCTTGGCCAATCTAAGCAATGATGAAGTTTTTACCACGCCGCAAATGGTTAATCAGATATTGGATTTATTACCTAAGGAAATCTGGACTGATGAAAATGTTCGCTTTCTTGATCCATTCTGCAAATCTGGTGTTTTCTTGCGTGAGATTGCCAGTCGTTTGGATGCAGGCTTAGAAAAGAAAATCCAAGATAAGCAGACAAGGATTAACCATATTCTTAGCAATCAGGTTTTCGGCATTGCCATCACTGATTTAACTGCTCTTCTTTCGCGCAGAAGTCTTTACTGCTCTAAGACGGCCAACGGTAAGTACTCTATTTGTGAAACTTTTGATGATCCTCAGGGAAACATTCGTTTTGAGAGGGTAGAGCATACTTGGGAAAACAGCCGATGCATTTTCTGTGGAGCCAGTCAGCAGGAGTATGATCGGGGTGAAGAGTTGGAAACTCATGCTTACCAGTTTCTTCACACTAACAATCCAGAAGAGTTATTTGATATGAAATTTGATGTTATTGTGGGAAATCCTCCATACCAGTTGAATGATGGTGGCTACGGCAAAAGTGCTTCACCCATATACCAAAAGTTTGTTCAGCAAGCGAAGAAACTTAATCCACGCTTTATCACGATGATTATTCCATCACGTTGGTTTGCTGGAGGTCGTGGCTTGGACAAATTTAGGGAAGAAATGTTAAACGACCATAGAATCCGTCAGATTGTGGACTTTGAAAATAGCTCTGAAGTCTTTCCAGGTGTAGATATAGCAGGCGGCGTCTGTTACTTCCTCTGGGAACGTGATTCAAACAGTCCCTGTGAAGTGACAAATTTTCATAATGGCCAGCGGGTTGTTTCAATTAGAAAACTCAACGAATTCCCAACCTTCATTCGACAAAGCAAGGCAGTATCAATCGTTCGGAAGGTACTCACATTTAAGGAAAATGGTGATAGGCGTCTAAGCGAAGTTGTTTATCCATCCAAGCCATTCGGTTTGAGAACTTTTTATACACCTAAGGATAAAGGTATCCCTTGCTGGTTCATACAAAAGATCGGACTGAAATACGCAAATGAAACTGACGTAACTGATGAAAATGGCTTACTTAATAAATGGAAACTTTTGCTCCCGAAAGCACCAATTGCAGGACAAACTGATTTCTCTAAACCAGTGGGTTTTTACTATGAGGGCAACACAAGAATTGCTAAACCTGGCGAATGTTGCACAGAGTCATACATAGTCTCATGTGCCTTTTCGACTAAGGCTGAAGTACTTTCATTTAAGTCATATCTTTTTACAAAAACGGTTCGGTTTCTTTTACTTCAAGCAGTGATTTCGCAAGACGTTACGAGGCGGAACTTTAATTTTGTTCCCGATCTTGGGAAATACCAAGGTGCATATACTGATGAGATGCTGATAAAAAGGTGGGGCATCACTCAGGACGAATGGGAATTCATTGACTCTAAAATATCATGAGAGTGATATAAGGATGTATCGTCAGATAGCTTTGAAAACGCAACGTGGCTAAAGGGAAAATCATGCAGTTCGAATCCAAAACCCGTCCGATGGAGCTTGATAATGAGTAAGGACTTTTTCCCGCCACGGTCTAAAGCTAACCCTACTATTTATGCTTATGAGGACACCAATCCTCAATATAAGGGTTTGCTCAAAATTGGTTATACGACGGTGAATGTTAAGTCGCGTGTGGCTCAGCAGTACCCAACACTTAAGCCGGGAAAAAAGCCTTATCGGATTGTCTTTGAAGAATCCTCCATGCGTAATGATGGAACTGCTTTCACTGATCGTGATGTTCATCGTTACTTAAAAGATAATGGGGTCAGTAATCCAAAAGGTGAATGGTTCGAATGCTCAGTTAAGAAGGTAAAGGCAGCGGTAATTGCTGTGAGAACTGGAGAACTGAATGAAGAGAATCGCTGCCTTGATTTTAAAATGCGTCCTGAACAAGAAGAGGCAGTGAACAAAACCGCTGCTTATTTCAAAAGCTTTCAAAAAGAAAATTCAGATAAGCCTCCCCACTTCCTCTGGAACGCGAAGATGAGATTCGGTAAAACCTTCGCTTCTTATCAACTTGCAAGAAAGATGGGATGGAAGAAATTGCTGGTGCTGACGTTCAAGCCAGCAGTACAGAGTGCTTGGGAAGAAGATTTAAAAGGCCATGTTGACTTCAAAGGTTGGCAGTTTATTTCTCCTGGTGGGATGAAATATGAAGATTCAGATAAAACCAAACCTTTAGTGTGCTTCGGCTCTTTTCAGGATTATCTGGGTAAGAACAAAGATACAGGTGGTATTAAGGCAAAGAATGAATGGGTTCATACAACCAACTGGGATTGTGTGATCTTTGATGAGTATCACTATGGAGCCTGGCGTGAAAACGCTAAAGAACTTTTTGAAGCAGAAGATAAGAAGGAAATCCAGTTTGCTGAGGGCGAAGGCATCGACTACTACGATGAAGCACTGATGCCAATTACAACTCACAGCTATCTTTATCTTTCAGGCACACCATTCAGAGCTATTGCATCTGGTGAATTTATTGAAGATCAGATTTTTAACTGGACTTATTCAGATGAGCAGCGGGCCAAGCTGGAATGGAAGAGTAAGGATAATCCTTATGCCTCCCTACCCCGTATGGTGCTGATGACTTATCAACTACCAGATTCGATTCGTGAAATCGCGATGCAGGGTGAATTTAGTGAGTTTGATTTGAACGTCTTCTTCTCCGCTAAAGGTGAAGCAAGTCTTGCAAAGTTCACCTATGAAGAAGAAGTTCAGAAATGGCTGGATTTAATTCGAGGCTCATTTCAAGAAACCACCGTAGATAATTTGAAGTTGGGTGCGAAGAAGCCGGCGATGCCCTTTTCACACACCGACCTTTTGAATCTTTTGCCTCATACGTTTTGGTTTTTACCCAGTGTGGCATCGTGTCATGCTATGCGTAATCTACTGATGAAAAAGCAGAACAAGTTTTATCAAGATTACAAAGTGACTGTGGCTGCTGGTAGTAGTGCTGGAATTGGTGCAGCAGCATTACCACCTATTCAAAAAGCAATGGGTGATCCTTTAAAAACCAAGACAATTACCCTTTCCTGTGGGAAGCTGACTGCGGGTGTTACGATCAAGCCATGGACTGGTATTTTTATGTTGCGTAATGTCACCAGCCCTGAAACATATTTCCAAGCGGCTTTTCGTGTTCAATCTCCATGGACTATTAAGAATCCAGATAGCACCACTCCTAACCATGAAGAAATCCTCAAAGAGGAATGTTATGTTTTCGACTTTGCACCCGATAGAGCTTTACGACAAATTGCAGATTATAGTTGCCGTCTGAATGTTAATGAATCAAATCCTGAAAAGAAGGTAGAAGAGTTCATTAGTTTTCTACCTGTATTAGCCTATGATGGAAGTTCCATGAAGCAGATTGATGCTGCTGGTATTCTGGATATGGCCATGAGCGGGACAACTGCTACTTTGTTAGCTCGACGTTGGGAAAGTGCTTTGTTAGTCAATGTGGATAACAACACTTTACAGCGTCTGATGAACAATGAAGCTGCCATGAAAGCACTCATGAGTATTGAAGGGTTCCGTACTCTGAATCAGGATATAGAAACCATTATTAACAAGTCGGAGGCTGTTACAAAGGCGAAGAAAGAAGCCAATGATGGAAAGCTTCCAGGTGGAAAGGCAGAGGGGCTTAAAGAAGATGAAAAGGAATACAAGAATCTAAGAAAACAGATTCAGGAAAAGCTCATCAAATTCGCTACTCGTGTTCCAGTGTTCATGTATCTAACCGATTTTCGTGAACGGACTCTCAAAGATGTAATCACACAATTGGAGCCTGGACTTTTCAAAAGAGTAACAGGGTTGACGGTGAAAGACTTTGAATTGCTTGTGGGCCTGGGAGTCTTCAATAGTGGGTTGATGAATGATGCCGTTTATAAGTTCAAAAGGTATGAGGATGTCAGCTTACGCTACATAGGTATCAATAAACATGAGGGTGAAGACATTGGGCTTTATGACACTGTGCTCAGTGCAAAAGAGTATCGAGCTACTTTTGAGAATGTGACCAAAAAAGTATAAGTAGTGCGTTGAAGGATTTACATAAGGGTAATTATCATAGCTGGAAGTTTTAGCCTTCAAACTTACCAAAAAAACGGGGTTTGAGTGCAGCCGACTGTTTAATGAATTGAAAAAGTGTCAGCTTGCTCGTTCAAGTACTTTGATATTCAGCTATCTTATCTGTTTTTTCAATTCTTTTATTGCATCACTTTTTTGGAGAATTTTCCCAACAGCAGTTTGAATGTCATTTGGGGTATGTCCTCTTTGAATCAATTCATGCCAAGTGTTGGAAAGCTTATCCTTGCCTGTGGGATCATCGCTCATGTGGAGGATTTTGTTTTTAGGTTCTACGGCCTCTATGACAGAAGCTGCATGCATTTCCAACAAATTCTCATTCGTAATGTCTACAAATGCTTGTTGATGCTCTACACAAAACCAAGATTTCCCCTGCTGGCTTTCAGTACATTGATTGCCACCGCTCAGAAATCGACACTTCCCTTCAATCCACTCAGGGTTTTTGGTTGTCATTGTATTTGCTCCGAAGATGATGTTTCCTCTGCACTTCTACCATCAATAACTTGATAAGGAATTTGAGCTTTAATTTCGTCATTAACTTTCACTTCAAAGCGAAATATACCGGGAGAATGAAAAACCATGTCAGGCAGCGGAAGATTAAATGGGATAATCAGCGAAGCAGCATCTCTGTCATCTCCTAATTCCAAATCAACCCCCATGCTTCCGATCTCTTGGCCGTCAGGATTCTGAAGAGAAACAGTCAATTGGAATGTTTTCCCCAGTGCCACTGGCGGAACCCTCATATATCCAAATAGCTGTGCTCCTCCAATACCGAAGGGAAATTTTTCACTCACAAATTGGCAGTGAGCACCCAACAAATCAAACGCCAAATCTCCACGCTTATTAATTTCAGTTACAACCAATAAGTTTAGGAGTTCCAAACCTTGCATAATCTGGCTTTGATCATGGTCAACAACCCGCAGGGGAATCTCACTTACCGTCTTGCCATCAATTTGTAGAGTGAAGTTGTAGACGCCGACTTGCGGGATCATAAGACCCTGCATTTCTGAAATAAAGTGTGAATTTGGCGTATAACCATCTTCCATCATTGCGGATGGCTTCATGTTGATACTCATTTCCGTGAGCACTTTATCTTCTACGGGCATTGATGGTAACTTCTCTCCATTCGGATCGGTAATAAAGAAAGTGAACGTGAAGTCTCGGTTCACTTCGTGGGGTTTTATGTGGAGCAAGAATCCCCATTTTATCAGCGGCATTTGGAAAGGAAATGTGTCGCTGCCAATTTGGTGAATATCACCCTCAGTGATGAAACCATCTTTAGATGTTTCTATGTTGTGAGCAATGACACTTTTTAGGACTTCCATTTTGATTCTCCTTGTCAATTGATATTGACTTGCCCTATGTGAATCTCACTCCATTCTATCCCACCAGTCAGGGCTGTAAGACCCAGAATTGACCTGTTTTAAGGACTTTTGAGAAATTTTCTAAATTGATGTTGAGTTATCCCTCAACTTATCCCTACGAAGTCCCTATTTCATAACCCAATTAGCTTTTATCCAGACAGTCATTCTATCCTGTAACGGGTCTTCCCCTTTCTCAAATACTCCTCGAAGCGTTGAATTATCTCTTTCCTTTTCTCTATGGATATAAGTTCATTTTCATGTGGGGGTAGCCAACGCTCAATCGAAGAACCTAATATTCGCACTCTTGCCGAACGATTAGCTAATTTGTGGAAGGAGTATCAAACGATCATTGACTTAGGTGTTGATGGAGAAAACCTTCAAGGCGTCACAAAAGAGATTGAGGCAACCAACAGAGCGATTGAAAATCTTCCGAAGCCATAAGTACTTAAGGTACTTGTGGTTTTTTTGTTTTTACTGATAAGCAATGCAGGAGGAGATTAAAGTCTGTCTGAGTGGGAGACTTGCGAAATTTGGTTGGTACAGTTAGAAGTACTTCCAAAGCAGCCAATGTGCTGTAAAACAATCAGGAGAAAGAAAAAGCCATCTCCATTTCTCGCGAAAGAAATATATGGAGACGGCTTTAAACAAAACTACCATGAGTATTATCTCTGAAGGTATTTTCTGCAATACCTCTTCACGGCCTCTTTTCCAAAATTCCTATCCTACTCGACGTATTGGTGTAAGAATTTCCAAAGATTTTCAACCACCATCTCACATTTGGAAAAAACCAGCAACAAACGTTCCTCACACCAGAATAGAGAATTCCTTTTGGAGTTCGGGCATTGCTCAAAAGCTTAAACCAATTCCTTCAGCAGTCTTTCTCTATCTTCGTTCCTTGGCTGATAAAAATGGTCAAGCTTGGCCTTCCATTTCTCGCATTGCTTTAGAAATCGGTACTTCTGACTCCAGTGTCAAACGGGCTTTGAAGCTGTTGAAGCAATGTTGTCTCATTGATATTTCCGTTTGTTATATCTTTGGTTCAGACGAAAAGACAACAAATCTTTATACGATTCTGCCGCTCTCATCTTTTCGTCACCCCGATCATCTTGAACCTACTAAAGTTCCATCTGAACTTACCAAGGTAGGGTCACAAAGAACTAAAACAAAGAACCAGTCTTTCTTTAAAGAAAAAACAACAAACAATACCTCCTGCACCCAAAAGCCACTGGATGTAGCTGTACTGCTGGCACCGGATGAGGAATCTGTTGTTGTTGTATTTGAAGAAAACAACATTCAATCCAACGACGCCCAAAGCTCAGATTCTTCTCAAAAAGAGATTGAAGAGTTAATTCAACAGGTGCTTCAGGTTGGAATCAAACCTGAAAGTAAAGCTCGAGCTTTGGTACTTAACACTCCAATCGAGAAGTTAAAACTGCAGCTCGACTGCCTTCCCGACCGTAACGCAAAAGATAAAGCTGCTCTTTTCTTAGCAGCCGTTAAAGGTGATTTTGATCCTCCTCGATCTTACTTAAAGAAGATTGAAATGCAGAAATACCAACAGCAAGAAAGAGAAATGCGCGCTCAACAGGAAGCTCTTGCTATCAAAAAACGGGAAGAAAAGAAGCTTCACGAGCAACACGAAGAACAGCAAAAACTTCAACTCGATGCTTTGTGGCAATCTCTCGATAAACCAATACAAGAAGAAATCCAAGTAGAAAGTTTTAGGCGGGTTGGAGAGATTGGTATCCTACGCCCTCAATCCGTGGCCGTTGAAGTTGAGCGGAGAAACATTCTTCGTGAAAAATTTAACTTCGACTGCTCTAAACCTAAACCTCCTCAATCAGATCATCTTCATGCTCCCATTTCCTTCACCAGTCCCAGTACTTCGCGTATAGAGGCTGTTGTGTGGAGTCGTTTAGCAATTCTTGATGATGTTGCTATTGAAGATATTGATACTCTTCAAGATTCAGTGGGCGCTGCTCTGGATGATGAAGAATGGGAATCTGTGAAAGCTTCCGTTATCAAAAGATGGAAACAACAGCCGCCGCCACGGTAACGTGAAAAGCATCTCGGAAAAATCTTTAAGAAACTTTTCTTAAAGATTCTTAAAGATTTTCACTTCTTGAGAATCCAAGGGGAATTTGCCATAGTTTTTTCACGAAATTAGGTGGCAAGTTCACTTCAAATGGTTAAATATTCGGCCAAAAGCACCATTCAAAAATCTTTAAGAAACTTTTCGCTTTCCGTGCAAAGGGTTGCATAAAGTCTCTTGCAGCCCTTCAGTCCTTTGCAATGTTACGAGTTCGGCTTCTCTGAAAAGGATTGCAAAAGCCACCATTGCAGTGTTGCAGTCCTTTTCATCCCTATGGAATACTCCAAGCCCTGCAAAGGGGTGTAGAACAGGCTTTGCAATCCTTCAGCCCTTTGCACCTATGGAGATAAGGAAATGAGCGAAAAACTATTGAGTAAGAAAGAAGCAGCCGATTTCTTAGGTATTAGTGAGCGCACCCTTCAAAACCTTTTAGCTCAAAAGAAAATCGGACACCAACTTGAAAAGGTAAAAACCGGACACAAAATCGTGTTTCAGTTTGGTGAGTTGGAACGCTTTAAAAGGGATCGAGATGCTGAACGCGCTCAGATTGAAGCCAAGCAATTCCCAGCCGTTCAGCATTTAAGTCAAAATGAAGACTTGCAAAGGGTTAAAAATAGAAGGGATGCAGGCGTGCAGGCCCTTGCAATGTTGCCTGATTCCAATCAGATGGAAGTATTAGGAAGACTATTTGAAACCATGCTTCAACGGCAACCACAGCAAGAGGAAAGGCTTGATTCTACATTGTTAGCTGCCAAACTCGTGCTGACTCTTAATGAGTGTCGAGCACTTACCAGCTTCTCTCAAGGGACGCTCAAGGCCGCTATTAATGATGGGAAGTTGAAAGCACAAAAAATCGGGCGTGGTTGGAAAGTTAAACGATCTGACCTCGATAAATACGTTGAAAATCTATAACACCCAAACGATAAGAAAATATCTTTCAAAAAATATAAGTAGCAGAAAAAGGGTATTGGATTCTTGTATCAAAAGCTTATGATGCTTCAATCAAGCTCGAAGTACTTACTGAGGATTCTATTCAACGCGTAATATATGAGTAGGAAGACGAAGCTACATGAAGAACTCCTTCAACGCGTAATATATGAGTAGGAAGACGAAGCTACATGAAGAACTCCTTCAACGCGTAAGATATGAGTAGGAAGACGAAGCTATTGTACAGATCAATTTAACCTTGAATATGTAAATATTGACATATTTTTAATTTGAATTGATATGATTCGAGGAACTTCTATCCTATGCTTGATAAGAAATCCCTTTCCGAACGTGACATCTGCACCAAATTCATCACACCTGCTATTGAAAAATCTGGCTGGGATAAAAGTACACAATTCTTAGAAGAAGTCTCATTCACTGACGGCAAAATCTATGTTCGCGGGAAGCTTCACACACGAGGAAAAGGGAAGCGTGCTGATTACATTTTGTATTTTAAGCCCTCGATCCCCATTGCGATTGTTGAAGCCAAAGATAACAAGCATTCCATCAGTTCGGGCCTCCAACAAGCATTAGATTATTCAGATATTCTTGATATTCCCTTTGCCTTCAGCAGCAACGGTGACGGCTTTGCTTTTCACGATAAGACGGTCACGGATGAGAGCATAGAGACAACTCTGGATAACGATAGCTTTCCTTCACCTCAACAGCTTTGGGATAAATATAAGAAATATAAAGGCATCGTCACAACCGAAGAAGAAAACATTATTGAACAGGCTTACTACGATGATGGAAGTGGGCGTAAACCCCGCTACTATCAACAAATAGCTATCAATCGAACCATAGAAGCTATTGCTAAGGGGCAGAACCGAATCCTGCTGGTTATGGCGACGGGAACGGGAAAAACATATACCGCATTTCAGATAATCTGGCGGCTCTGGAAATCAGGTTCAAAGAAGCGAATTCTCTTCTTAGCTGATCGAAATGCTTTAATCGACCAGACCAGACGTGGTGACTTTAAACACTTTAAAGAGTCCATGACGGTGGTGCAAAAGCATCAGGTAGATAAAGCTTATGAGGTTTATCTTTCTTTGTATCAAGGTCTAACGGGTACAGAAGAAGCCCAAAACATTTACAAGCAATTCTCTCCTGATTTCTTCGATTTGATAGTCGTCGATGAATGCCATAGGGGAAGTGCAAAAGAAGATTCCAACTGGCGTGAGATTCTTTCCTATTTCAAATCAGCAACGCAGATCGGTCTAACGGCCACTCCTAAAGAAACTAACGAAGTTAGTAACAGCGAATACTTCAAAGAACCCATTTATACGTACTCATTGAAGCAGGGTATTGATGATGGTTTTCTGGCTCCCTATCGCGTCATTAGAATCACTCTTGATATTGATGCCGAAGGTTGGAGGCCGCCTCAAGGGTTCAAAGATAAAGACGGGATTCTGGTTCAAGATAGGGTTTACAATCGCAACGACTTTGATAAGAAGCTGGTGGTTGAAGAACGCCGCAAGTTGGTTGCTCAGAAGGTCACTGAGTTTCTTAAAGGCTCAGACCGTTATGATAAAACGATTGCCTTCTGTTGTGATATTGAACACGCTGAAGGCATGAGAAGTGAATTGGTTAAAGAGAATGCTGATATTGCATCACAGAATCACAAGTACGTGATGAGAATTACAGGAGATAACGACTTAGGAAAAATGGAGTTGGATAACTTCACCAATCCCGAAGAAACATTTCCTGTGATTGCGACCACCTCAGAGCTAATGACCACTGGTATTGATGCAACCACTGTGAAGGTGATTGTTCTCGACCAGAACATTAATTCAATGACCAAGTTCAAACAGATAATTGGTCGCGGGACAAGAATTAATGAAGCATATAACAAGCACTATTTCACCATCTTGGACTTTCGTAATGCGACCGACCTCTTTGCTGATAAAGAATTTGATGGTGATCCGATTCGTATTAAACCCGTTTCAGAAGAAGATGATTTAAGCACGATTCTGGATGAAGAAGAAAGTGATGAAACGCCCCTGGTCGATGAAGAATCGGGTGAAGAACTACAGGTGGAACCACCACAGATTCGTCAGCCTAATATCGTCGTGAGTCCTGTTCCCGTTCAAAAGGTTGTTGTTAATGGGGTTGATGTTTCCGTCTTGGTTTCAAGGGAACTTTCTTTCAATAAAGACGGCAAGCTCATCACACGAAAGCTTACCGATTATACAAAAGAGATCGTGACCGACCAGTTCGCCACCCTGAATGATTTCCTTAATAAATGGAATCAATACGACCAAAAAGAAACTCTGATTCGAGAACTGGAAGAGCAGGGCATCATGGTGGATGAGCTACTGAATTCTGTTGATAAGAAGTTAGACCTATTCGACCTCATCTGTCACATCGCTTATGAGCAGCCGCCTCTAACCAGAAATGAAAGAGCTAACAATGTAAAGAAAAGAAATTACTTCACCAAATATGGCGATCAAGCCCGACAGGTGTTGGAAGCCCTTCTCGATAAATATGCTGATGAAGGTATCGAAAACATTGAAAGCTTGGATGTACTGAATGTGATTCCTTTCACCAAATTTGGTTCCCGCGTTGAAATTGTTAAAGGGATTTTTGGCGGGAAAGAGAAGTATCTGGAAGCCGTTAAAGATTTAGAAATTGAGTTGTACAAAAGTGCGTAAAACAAAACTTCAATAACCTATGGCTAATATACAGGGCGTTCTCAAATCTATCCGCGACATTATGTGGCAGGATACGGGATTAAATGGTGATGCTCAAAGAATCGAGCAGTTGGGATGGATGCTATTCTTTAAGATTTTTTCCGATAAAGATCAGGAGCTTGAACTTTTGCGTGATGATTATAAATCACCAATTCCTCCCGAACTGCATTGGGATAAATGGGCTGGAAATGATGAAGGAATCACAGGTGAAGAATTGCTCACCTTCGTTGACCTCCAGCTTTTTTCCAAACTTCGCAATATCCCCATTGGTGAAAACAAACGGGCTTTAATCTTGCGTAAGGTTTTTGAGGGCAACAACAATTACATGAAGAGCGGAATCAATATCCGCAAAGTACTTAACAAACTGAATGAAATTGATTTCAATGTTGCCAAAGATCGACACGCATTCGGTGAGCTTTATGAGAGCATCCTGAAAGATTTACAAAGTGCTGGTAAGTCTGGTGAATTCTACACACCAAGGGCTATCACTCAATTCATAATTGAAATGGTTAATCCTCAATTTGGTGAGAGTGTTCTCGACATAGCAGCCGGAACAGGTGGCTTTCTTACAGGTGCTATTGAACATTTGCGTAAAGAAAACACCAGTATTGAAACCTTACAATGGATTCAGGATAACGTCATCGGGTGGGAATATAAACCTCTTCCTTTTCTACTGGCCACCACCAACCTCATCCTCCATGATGTTGAAGTTCCCAACATCACTTTCCGTGATGCTTTAGATCAACCTCTGACTAATTACAGGGAAAAAGACCGAGTGAACATTTTTCTGATGAACCCTCCTTTTGGGGGCATCGTGGCTAATAACAATGAAAACAATTTCCCTCAGAATTTCAGAACTAAAGAAAGCGCGGATTTGTTTCTGGTGATGATGATTCACCTCTTAAAGATGGGTGGACGGGCAGGAATTGTATTGCCTGATGGGAGTCTGACTGGAGAAGGTGTAAAGCAGCGGGTTCGAGAAAGGCTTTTAACAGAATGTAACCTACACACCATCATCCGGCTGCCCAACAGTGTGTTCCAACCTTATGCAACAGTGGCCACTAATCTTTTGTTTTTTGAGAAAGGAAAGAAAACCAAAGAAGTCTGGTACTACGAACACAGGTTGCCTGAGGGTCAAAAGAGCTACAGCAAGACAAAACCAATTCGTCTGGAAGAACTGCAGCCGATTCGAGATTGGTGGAACAATCGTGCTGAATCTGATGTTTGCTGGAAAGTTAACATCGAGACCATTAAACAACGTGGTTATGATTTGGATATTAAGAACCCGAACAAAAAAGAAGACTCACATGAACACTCCAGCCAAGAATTGATTGAAATGTTAGAAATGAGTTTCTTGAAGAGTCATAGCTTGCTTGAGCAGATGAGGCAGGAATTGGTATGAACCAGCAGGGGCAAACATATCAACTGGACGATCATAACTGGAAGGGAATCTTTAATTCATCTGTTGGTTACTACTTGCAGTTAATTGCTACAGAATCAGGTTGCCGTTCTGCCAAAGAAGGTGGAGATGGGGCAAGGCGTCCTATAAGAGTAAAAAACATCTTACCGAAGATATGTTCATCTGAAATTCCATTCACAATCCCCTCACACTGGCAGTGGTATCGCTTGGGAGAATTATGTGATTACGGTAGTAGTCCAAAGGCCGAACCTCACACTATAAAAGATTCAACGTGGACACTTGACTTAGAAGATATACAAAAGGGAACTTCTGTTCTTTTGAAGAGAGTGAGGTTCGATGAAAGAAACTCGTTGAGCACTAAAAGTAAGTTCAGAAAAGGTGATGTTCTCTACTCGAAATTGCGTCCCTATCTCGACAAGGTAATTGTTGCTGATGAAGATGGAGTCTGCACAACTGAAATATTACCTCTTAGATTCCCGGAGGAGATAAATTCAGATTTTTTGCTACTTACATTAAGAATGAAAAGTTTCCTTAGTTACGTGAATGGCGTGACCAAAGGAATGAAAATGCCACGTTTGGGAACGAAAGAAGGGAGAATGGCTCTTATCCCGCTCCCGCCGCTTCCAGAACAGAATGACATTCTTGCTTTTCTGAGAGATTTAGCAAGCAACCAGTTAAGTAGTGATGGTTACTTTAATAGTGACGTTGAGCAGAAAGTACTTTCCCTGCACAAAGCTCAATTAAGTGTTCTGGAAATCACCGACGAAGTTACAAACCAACTTAAATTAGTGAGCCAGCTTCGCCAATCTTTTTTGAGTGAGGCGATGCAAGGTCAACTGGTTCCTCAAGATGTAAAGGATGAACCTGCTGAAGTACTGCTTGAACGCATCAAAGTCGAAAAAGAAAGTCTTATTGCAGCAAAGAAAATCAAACGTGATAAACCTCTGGCCGCAATCAAGACAGAAGAAATTCCTTTTGAAATTCCAAGTACTTGGGCGTGGTGTAGATTAGGTGAGGTTGTATTGTTTTCTGAAGCTGGCAATAGTTTCAAATGTTTTGATAGAGCGATTGATTCGGATGAATGGGGAATAGTAAAGACAAGCTCAATAACCAGTGGTTATTTCTCAGAAAATGAGAACAAATATTTCTCGACAAGCGAACCAAAAGACATATCAAAACAGGTAAAGATTAATGACTTTCTTTTTTGCCGGGCAAGCGGTTCAAAAGGATTGGCTGGTAAATGTTGTATTGTAGAGCACATCACGAAGAAATTGCTCTTGAGTGATAAAACAATACGGTTTGTTTTCAGTGAATTTGTAACTCCCGTATTTATACGACTGTTTAACAATTCAGATTTCGGCGTGAGGTATTACAGTTCACTAAGTACTGGCAAAAGTACTTCAATGAATAATGTAACGAGGAATCAGATTTACTCTATGTGCTTGCCCCTTCCCCCATTAGCCGAGCAGCAGCGCATTGTGGAGAAACTGGAAACTCTAATGGCTTTCTGTGATGACTTGGAAGCTAATATTAAAGAAAGCAAAACTCAAGCAGAAACTTTATTACAGGTCGCTCTCAAAGAAGCGTTAGAACCAAAAGAGTTAGCTGCTTCCAGCCTGTAATGAACACTTTCTGTTCACTCTTTCCATGAGCGGTCATTGGGAGCCACGGCCACAGCCACAGTAGGAATGAAAAGCATAAATTCCAGCTTGATCGGAGCTTCACTGTCGATTTATTGATATGAATTTGCAAAGAATCGACAGGCTCTTCAAATTTGAAAGAGGTTCTCTGCAAAGTTTAAAATGTGAGGCTGGTCAATATCCTTTTATTACAGCATCATCCGATTGGAAAACACACAAAGAGTTCTCACATGATTGTGAGGCTTTAATCTTTGCGGCTGCCGCTGCAGGTTCTCTTGGAAGAACTCATTATGTAAATGGAAAATTCATTACCAGCGACTTGTGTTTTCTCCTGACGCCCAAAGATAAGGAAAACTTTCCTGTTGACCTCCAGTTTTATCATCTCATTTTTGGAGCATTAAGAGGCGATATTGTTGCAGGAGCCAAAGCACCAGGTTCCAACCGAGTCATCAGCTTAAGAACCTTTGGTAGCTATGAAGTGCCGTATTTCCCTATTGAAGCGCAACTTAAAATCAAACAGAGTTTCGTCAAGGCAGAACAGACAAGAGATAGCCTTAGCGTCGAACTTTCAAACCAACTTAAATTAGTGAGCCAGCTTCGTCAATCATTTTTGCGTGAAGCGATGCAAGGTCAACTGGTTCCTCAAGAGGTAAAGGATGAACCAGCCGGAGTACTGCTTGAACGGATCAAAGTCGAAAAAGAAAAGCTTATTGCAGCAAAGAAAATCAAAGCAGAGAAACCTCTATCCGCAATCAAGGCAGAAGAAATTCCTTTTGAAATTCCAAGTAACTGGACTTGGTGCAGATTTGAAGATGTGATTTTTAATCAAAGACAAGATGTAAGAACTGGGCCTTGTGGAGCTTCTTTGCAAAAAAGTGAACATAGAAGCAGCGGCATACCTGTTTGGGGAATCGAAAGCATCAGTAAAGCGGGCAAGTTTACTACACAAAACAAAATCTTTGTTACTGAAGAAAAAGCAGACGATCTTAAATCGTTCCTTGTCGAAGCTGGCGATTTGATAATTTCTCGTTCAGGCACCGTAGCAGAATTATGTATGCTTCCAGTAGGAGTTCCAAAAGGCTTGATCTCCACTAACTTGATAAAAATCTCCGTTGATAGACAGGTAATTTATCCTGAATATTTTTGCTACCTCATCAAAGGCTCACCCTGCGTTCGGAATATGTTAGCGGATTTTTGTAGTGGTTCGACACGGTTATTCCTTACCCAAAGTATTCTCAAAAAACTCATCTTTCCACTTTCTCCATTAGCCGAACAGAAGCAGATTGTTAAAAAATTGGAAAAGCTGTTGGCTTTCTGTGATGACTTGGAAGTTAATATTAAAGAAAGCAAAACTCAAGCAGAAACTTTATTACAGGTCGCTCTCAAAGAAGCGTTAGAACCAAAGAATTTAAAGGTTTCCAACGAGGAAATTTAGAATCACTCTCAACGCGGCTTACATAAACGTGATTATCATGACTAAAGAGCCGCTACAGGATGGAGTGCAGCTTTAATGGGTCAGGCGCCGTATTATAAGGAAATCTGCGGCATAATAAGAGTTAGCCCGTCGCGCGCGGTGTTAATGTCGCCTAAGATGGGAGATGTTATAATTATCAACATGAACGCTGCAAAAATTAAGTTGTTATGGACAAAAATCCCATACATGGCTGCGGCAGTACTTATGGCTGGCTGTGGTACTTCGAGAACAAAGTCCCCGCCTATTTCTTCTTCGCCAGTTCAGGTCATCGCTATAAACTTCGACATTAAGAGGAATTCAATTACAGGAACCATCAAGAATAATAGCAACAGAGCAATCGCGCGAGTCAACCTCGCCCTCGACAGGATTTCTCATGGTTATTACGATGGGGAATCAATGGTCGAGATTCTTGACTTGAAACCCTTTGAAACGAGAAAAATTGATTCGCCTCGTTTGGCAACTTTTCAATACAAAGAACCAATAGAGCTAAAAATAAAGGCTATTGTTATTCCCGACAACCAGACTTATTACCAATCAACAACGGGCTAACAAGGCGCTGCACCCGACCGCCGACCTTTAAAGCCTCACGCCGAAATCCATTCATAATGAAGATTATCATATCTCACACTTTTTTCGTGATAACTTTAACGACCAGAACTTAGAAAATTTAGAGCGTTTTGCTCGCGTTTGTTACAAAAAAAGTGATTTTGAATGTGTGTCAATATTTAGAAATTGTCAATAAGCAGGCCCAATGCTGTACTTTATTGTTAGTTAACGGCGTTGCATGACTTTCAGAAATAGAGTTCAAAAATCTCCAGTCAACCTACCCACAGGCACTATCTATCAAAAACTTCGTGATGGATTTTGCAGCTTCTTATGTGCCGAAAATCTTTCACTATTGAGAGTGAGAGTACCTTAATCAGCGAACACAGAGTTTTCTGAACATGAGTAGCTTGAACATCACACAACGGGCATTGCGTGACTTTCAAAATAGGGTTCAAAAATCTCCCAGTGTTACAACCAGCACGCACTATCTATCAAAAACTTCATGACTGATCTTGCAGATTATTAAAG
>MWWB01000006.1_pt1 | contig 29745 bp, 32 predicted proteins | sample 1047291 | NCBI WGS metagenome assembly MWWB01 (sample SAMN06349976, study PRJNA376086) | soil metagenome | isolation source: MS4-1 sample Antarctic (ecotone) soil | place: Antarctica | reverse complement strand
ACCTTCCGGCCTCAAAGCTTTGGAGGCGTTGATCGCCCTCAGAATCGAACCGGTCGGCATCCTTGACGTCATCGCTGACACCGAGCGATGGTTGGGCTGGACCAAGCACTTCGGTCCGCTCTCCGGTCATGATGCGAAGATCACTAATCCACGCGAGCGTTACGTGACGACATCTTTCTGCTATGGCTGTGGCCTCGGTCCAACACAAACCTCTAAATCACTCCAAGATATTGACCGCCGCCAACTAGCCTGGATCAACCAACGGCATGTCACTGAAGAGAAGCTCGATGAAATCATCACCGAGATCACCAATGCTTACAACTTGTTCACGCTGCCGAAGCAGTGGGGATCAGGTAAGTCAGCTTCAGCCGATGGCACCAAGTGGGACATGTATGAGCAGAATCTTCTGAGCGAATACCACATCCGCTATGGTGGCTACGGCGGCATTGGTTATTATCATGTGTCTGACACTTACGTTGCGCTCTTCTCGCACTTCATTCCGTGCGGCGTGTGGGAAGCTGTTTATATATTGGACGGGTTGCTGAAGAACGAGTCCGACATCCAACCCGACACGCTGCACGCTGACACGCAAGGACAAAGTGCTCCGGTCTTTGGTTTAGCTTACTTGCTCGGGATCAACTTGATGCCGCGCATCCGCAACTGGAAAGACTTAAAGCTCTTCCGCCCGTCGAAAGAATCTTACTACACGCACATTGATGAACTGTTTTCCGAAAGCATTGACTGGGAGACCATTGAAACGCATTTACCGGATATGCTGCGAGTAGTGCTCTCGATCAAGGCAGGACGCATTACGGCTTCGACGCTGTTGCGTAAACTCGGCACGTACAGCCGCAAAAACAAACTCTACGTTGCGATGCGTGAACTGGGACGAGTAGTGAGAACCATCTTCCTGCTGAAGTATCTCCGCGACCCGGAGTTGCGGCGGATGATCCAAGCGGCGACAAACAAGAGCGAAGCCTTCAACAGGTTCATCCAGTGGGTTTCTTTCGGTGGCGCCGGGATCATCGCGGAGAACGACCGCGACGAGCAGCGCAAGCTGATCAAGTACAATCATCTGGTCGCCAACTGCCTGATCTTCCACAACGTCTCATCGCTGACGCGCGTGCTGCACGAGTTGGCGGCGGAAGGGTATGAGATCGAGGATGAAGCGGTGGCACGGCTCAGCCCGTATCTGACTGAACACATCAATAGATTCGGCAATTACACGCTGAACTTGGAGCGGAGTACGCCGGCACCGGACTACAACTTGGCGTTCAAAGTTGTGCCCAATCAGGCGCTGGTGTGAAGTGGCCCATTCCCTGCGAATCGTTGTCGCCTACCTAGAAGGGCACTTCGGTTGTTGTGCTGCCTTGACTAGATGATGATGAACGCCCGCTCCCTGAGCTGCCGCCGCTCCCGCTCATGTTCGAGGTTCCCTTAAGCTCCGGCATCGCCCAGAAGCCGCTGCCCGGAATGAACATCTCACCGCTCGCTAAGGATGCATGGGTTATCTCACCAACTGATTCACCTGTACCTTCACTCCATGAATCGCTCCTGACGGTACGGGTCGTCTCTTTCGGCATGAGTTTGGTCTGCCAGATTTCATCTTTCACTTCGTCGGGATTGAGTTCCTTCAGGAACAGTTCCTTTGCCATTGTCTCCACGTCTTCAACATTCAGCCCTCCGAAGACAGACTTCAGGCGCGCGTTGGTCATGGTGGAGAAGTACACTTCCGGGTCTTGTTCGCGGAGTTGGCGGAGATGTTGGTGGGCTAAGATTAAGTGTAGACCAAACTTGCGGCCTCCGTCCAGAATCGCGCAAATGTCCTTGATGACAAACTTGGCAAACTCATCAATGACCACGTAGAACGGTGGCCGCTTCCCTCTCGGCCGGGCAAAGGCTGCGGTCAGCAGCTCGTTGATCAGAAGTGTTCCCAGCATCCGCTGATTTTCTTCATCAATCGTGTTCTGGCTGGCAAGGTTCACAAGCAGAATCTTCTGGCCGGAAAGGACGCTTGAGAAGTCGAGGGTGCGCTCGGATTGGCCGAATATCAGACGTAGCCGCTCGTGCTCCACAAACAGCTTCAAGCGATTCAGGCATGACTCGACCCGCTCTTCCCTGCGTTCTGGTTTGGCAGATGAGAGCCACTCCCACTCAGCTTTGATTCTTGGATTTGTGATCCGCTCGATGATCGCAGGGCGGTAAGGGTTCGCTTCGGTTGTGACCAGATACTGGCTTTGAAGGAGCGTGAGCTTGCCTTCGATGATGGCGTAGGCTGTGTTAAAGAGCCAGCGAGCCAGGCGCGGGGTTTCTTGAAACGACGACTGCCCCCAGGCTTTCCTGATCGCCTCCATCAGTGCCACTACTTGATAGGTCATGATCCGGGCGTTCCGGGCGACAGGATTAAAGCCCATGACCTGCTTGGATTCGGCAATGTTAAATGGGATGAGGCGTTCAGCAATCTTGAAGCGCTTGTTGTGCTTGGTGTGGAGCCACGCGCAGAACTCTAAGAGACGTTCGTAGAGATCGCCGTGCGGATCAATAACGCAGACGCCCTGGCCGTGCAGGATCAACTCTTTGATGAGGCTCTCAAGGAAAAAGCTTTTGCCAACGCCGCTGGCCCCGAGCACATGCATGTGGGTCGAAATCTGCTGCGGGGTGATATAGCCGGGCTTACTTGTGGAAAGGTTAGTGCCAAGCAGAAGGCCATCCCGTGGCGGCTGGTCTCTTGTGGCTAGTGTCTGCTGCCAGCTTTTGACAAGCGACTCTGATTCTTTCCATGACGCCGGTGGCAGCTCTTTCCAAGGCTGATCGCTCATAAGGCTGTGGGCGTTGGCGTCTCTGCTCTGCTGTAGGTCTGGTTTAAGCGGACGCGCAATCAACCTCATCTTTAGGGAATCATTGATTGCGCGTCCGCTCTATCGATTTGTTGTGTGCGTCATCGAAGCGAAAGACGCACATTGAAAACAGTTCCTGGTATTCTGTTGGCCGGGCTCTTTTCTTACTGCTGCACCATCAGCCGAACATGGCGGCAGCTCGCTTCTGGATCTCCTCGGCGGGTACGTCCTCCTTGTGGGTGGCGATATACCACACATGTCCGAACGGGTCCTCCAACTTGCCGGCACGGTCGCCGTAGAAATGATCCTCCACCGGCCTCACTACCTTAGCTCCGGCTTCGACTGCCTGGCTGACTGTTGTATCCACGTCCTCGACGTAGAGGTGGATAGTCACGGGTGAGCCGCCAAAGGACTGCGGACTGCGGGAGTCATAGTCCGGGAGCTCATCGGCAAGCATGATCGGCGCTTCTCCGATCATGATCTCAGCGTGCCCGATCTTCCCGCCAGGGGCTGCAATGCGCATCGTCTCGGTTGCCCCGAACGCTTTCTTGTAGAAGTCAATGGCGCTTTCTGCGCCATTGACGCACAAGTACGGAGTGGCACCTTTGTAGCCTTCCGGGATGGAATTCGTTGTATTGGACATAAACCTTCTCCTTTTCAGTTGGTCTTTCGTTTGATCAAAGAACAGGAGCCGGCTTATATCACAACTTAGTCTTACGTACAAGACATTGTTGCATATACGCAACAAAACAACTTTCTCTGGGTCAGGCGAGGCGCAACTGCACCAGCGATGCACAGGCATGCCCCCCGCTTATATCCGGAATGATCACCAACTCCAGCGCCGCTACATTATCAAGGTCTAAGGCGTAGTCCTCGACCTCGGAAGTCACACCCGGTGGGCTGAAGTTATACTGCTGGCGCACAATCTCTCGGTAATGCTGCTCGCCGCCAGGTGACCAGCTCAGCACGAACTCCTGTGTGCGCGCTCCTCCCATCTGCTCGTCAAACAGTAGGCGGATACGCCTGATTCTCTGCGGCACATCAAACAGTAGGCGGATCGTCTGCTCCCCGGATTCTGCTGCCCGCCAGCCTAGTCCAGTGCCGGGTATCAGCGCTGACTCGATGGGGTGTGCCGCCTCCTCGGATGTAACCTCGACCTGTGCTAGAGGTCCCAGGTCTAACCAGTTAGGCTCAGGACTTGATGATTCTTGTGAGCTTTGAGTGATTATCTGTTTGCGCATCAGCGTACCTCCTGATAACTGCTAGCCCTAAGTAGCTCATACCATCACTCGTGAATATTGATCTTCTCTTCTGCTCTTTTGGGGCGGCTGGAGAGTCGCTTTTTCTCCTTGCTGTAGAGTGCATCGATGTCGTCAAAGAGCGCGTCTTTTTCCTCGTCAGACAAACGGGGGTTGCTATAGACCTTCCTGCGCTCGTCCTTCTTCCAGAGTTCCAAAGCGGTGAGGTCGGCGATCTTCGGGCTCAGGGTTACATCATGCCGGTGGCGGGCGTTGTTGGTGATACGTTCACGGGCCACTTCAATCTCTCGTTCATCCTCGGTCTTGCGCCGCTTCCCTCCCCGAAGCTCTGTTTCCAGCTCCTGCAGTTCAAGATCAGCTTTGGCTTTGCGGACTCGTGCCTCGGTTTCTTCGGCTTCGAGGTAGGTAAGCTTCACGTCTTTCTCTTTGAGATGGATTTCACCTTCGATCCCAACCTGCTGGAGTTCACTGTGCGCTCGGGCTAGTTCTGTCCGAGCTTTGATCACTTCTTTGCCTGCTTGGTAAAACTCGGTCCAGCGGTTAAGGACCGCGATCTGCCTACTTTGCGTGAAGCGGATTTGGGCCTGGGCAATGTACTTGCCGATGGCTCCGGGAGTTGATGATATGCGTGCTAAGTCTGACTTAATTCGCTGCTCGTCAAAGACATCCGGCACCGTGATGTTAGTCATAACTTTCTCCGGAGATTGATGGTGGTACGGAACTAACGCACTGTTCTCCTGCTGGTGCTTCTGGTAGTCACGGATGGTGTGGTAGGCGTAGAGGCCCAAAAAGATAAGGCCAGCGAAGAAGAACAGGAGCGTCCAGCTCATGAGGGTTAGTTCCGCCTTTTGACTTCTCGGATGATGCCCTGGATGCCGCGCACGGTGCCCTCTATCTGCTGCTGCTTGCGGCGGTCTTCTGCTTCCCGTTCCCTGCGGGCTCGTTCCGCTTTGCGCTCTCGCTCGTAGTCCTCCTGCCGGCGTCTCGCTTGAGCTTCGTACTCATCCCGGCGGCGCTGCTGATCCGCTTCAAGCTGCCGCCTTTGCCGGTCCTGTTCTGCACGGCGTTTTTCGTCCTCCCACCGCTGCTGTCGTGCGATTGCCTCGCGTCGCCACTGCGCTTCAACTTCCGGATCAAGCGGTGACAACTGGAGGCTTTGCTGAGGGGGCGTTTGATGAGGCGTCGGTGCTTCGTCTGCTCTCTTCTCTGGTTCTGCTTTCGGTAGCCTTTCGGCTGCTCGCTTCTTTGGTCGGGCTGGCTTGGCCGCCCGTGGCAGTGATGCGTTGGTGTTTGTTGGATACGGCGTCGGCGTCGCGGCGGCCGTCGTGGTCTGAGCGCTTGGTGCAGTGAGCGGTACGACGATGTATGCGTGAACAAAAAAGCAAAAGCTGATCGCTAAAGACGCGATGCCGGCAAGCAAATAGAGGTGCTGCCTTTTCATGGGAGGCTCCTCGGGGTCAGAGAGGAAAAGGCACAACAAAAGCAAATATGAAGAAACTCGCGCCGCCCGTTATATACCCCTCTTCCCTTCTCCGCAAGAGAAATTTAAGGCCCTGCCAGAGCGCCAAAATTGGCCGCTGGTGAGACTTACCTGTTTCGGAGGTAATTAGGTTTATCAACCGTCTCTCTTAGCCCGTTGTGGAGGTAGTTTTCATAGATGCCATTACTCTGCGCCATCCTTACCAGACAGCGACATTCATAAGCTTCCCCGAAGCGGTTTTATGTCTTGGTATCTCCTCCTCCAACACCAATCAACCCCCAATCAACTTCTCCACGGTTGCCGCCAGGTTAATGAGGTCACCTGGTTTGACCAGGTAGGCTTGCGCACAAGCCTCCAGTGCTTGCTGCCGCATGGCCTCGCGCGCTTCACCCGTGAAGAACAGAATAGGTGTGTGCGGATGGATATGATGAATCCTCCGGCACAGGTCGAGGCCGCTCATCTGCGGATACCTGTAATCAAGCACGTAGATGTCAAACTCTTCCGTGGCTGCTAAGCGTAGTCCCTCCTCTGGGGTTTTGATGGACCGGATTTCATAGTTCGAGTTCGCTTGGTGCAGCAGCATGTTGATTACCTCGGAGATGTCGTCATCATCGTCAACACACAGGATGTGGAAGGCCGGGAGTGGCATGGCTTGCTCCTTATCATCGGTGTGAATCGGCGAAGGACTACTTGGGGAGAGTAGAGAGCCTTGCAGCTAGGTTTGTTACTACCAAAGCTGCATGGAGATGTGAGAAATGTAAGTGAGCAGCGGTCGCCTTCGTAGAAAACCACGCTGATTAACTGTGTTATAACAGTAGCATCAGCCTCGCAGTTGGAGGTTGGTGTTAGGGGCTACTTGGGCGACCGCACTCGCTCAGGTGGTCCCGTCCCATAGCTTGATCGCTAGTGATAGAGGTTACTTGTATGTTATTTCTGGCAAGCAAGTCAATGGTGATTCAACATGGCACAGCTTCCGCATCGGACGATTGAGGTGTTGCCTTCCGTCTACTCTTGCCGAGGTTTTTTTCTTTGGGGTTGAAATCTCTCTACCCGTTTCTCTTGTTCCCAGCCAGTTTGAGTTCGTTTTCTCCCCGCCGCCGAAGTGAAGCGTAGCGAAGCGCAGGCTACCCTGCTTTCAGGGTGGAGGTGCGGGTTACGCACCGGAATCCCCGAAGCGGCCCTGGAGTGGTTAACGAAAGGGTGCGGCGCTGGCGTAAGACAGCACCGCAAGCGCAGCCGACCTGAAGCGTTACGAGCGAGCGAAGCTGCGCGAAGTGCTATTAGCGAAAGGCCGGGGGAAGCAGGGTAGCCTGCGGTGAGCAGGCGGCGGGGAATCAGTTTTTAAGCCAGTTATGGCTTCTTACCTACAGATACCAAGAATAGGTATCCTTATCTGTATCCAACCTTCTAATTCGAGACGAAAAAATCGGCCTTTGGTAAGCCGATTTCTGTGGTCTTAGATAGCCGGTTGTCTGGGGAATGTGTCTTCGATGGCCGGGTCATGGGTACATCTCCGGGCTGCCCGGTGTCCTTCCCTCTCAACGTAGCGCCAACCGTTCATGGCATTGCAGTAGGTACAGGAAGCGATGACAGCCTGCCGTGCTGCAAGCTCCTGCCGCTCCTTCTGCTTCTGCTTTTCTTGGAGGTAATCGGTTGGGGCGCTATAGTTCTGTTCAATGGCTTCGATCATCCACCCGGCCCGGTTCTGCGGATTGGCGTTGCGGTACGGCCAGGCTTCAAGCTGTAAAATCACTGCTTCCTTCTTGGTCTGTAGCAGCTCAAAGGCTTTGGGGGCATGGATGCCGAATTCGACAATCAGCCTTTGTAGGAACTGCTCGTTCTCAGCGGTCGCAAGTGTCGGCAAGGTGGGCTGTGAAGTGACTGGCTGCTCGCTCCCCTCCCCTAGCTCAACCTGACTTGCTTCAGGGAGCTGCTTTGGGGTCTCAGCTGGGCTGTCCTGCTCCTTTTGTCCGATACGCTTCCTGCGGTCTTGGTAGAACTTTTCGCCGTGATGGAAGATGACTTTGTAGCCTTTGCTATCAGATGTTTTTTCGATCTGCCATGACGCAAGATAGTCGTATTTCACAAGCTCATCGAGGGACGGAACAAAGTTCCGTTTGATTTCTGAAAGGTAGTCGTATTGCCGGATGCGGAGGAGCTGGCACAGCTCATCGTAGCGCTTTTCAAAGTGACCTTCTTCCCTGCTGGCAAACAGCCAGATTTGCAGTAACGGGACAAGGGCTTTTGTGATGTGATTATTGAGCTGCTTGTACGCTTCAAAATCTATGGGTAAGAGATGATTGTTGTTGATGTTCTCTAGCTGCCACTCGGAAAGCCACACATAATTCTTCTCAGCAACTTTACCTGGCTCAAGTTCCATGCCGAGGCTGACGGCTCTATCAAATACTCGAAACCGATCTTTGGCCCATACCTTTTTACCTGCAAGATAAACTACTCCTTCAGAGATGATGCCCGTGTTAGACATAAGGTCCAACCATTCAGAAATCTCTTGGTAATTTTTTCCGGCGTCTGCTTGTCCTAAAAGCCTCAGTAGTTCGGCTGAAGTGAAAGTTATAGGATTACTGACTTCGCCGGCTTCTTGTCGAAGATCGTTGACAATTTTTTGCAGGGCTAGGTACTTATCTTGGTCTGCAGTAACCGGCAACCCGTAGATCGCTGCCGGCACGATAGTAGCCTTAGCTTCGATCCTCTTTCCATTGATTATCTTCGTGAAAGTTATGGTCTTGGATTTCTCGCCCTTGATCCGTTTGCTAGATGGTGTAAAAAACCCTAGCGAGATGAGGTTCTTTTCAATCTTGATGAAGTCGGGGGCCCGGAGTGCCACCTTTTTTCGGAGTGCTAAGGGTCCCCCACTCCCTATCTCGCTTGCTGCTTGTTGTTTCACTGATGCCTCTGCTTCGGTGAGAAGTCGTTTTGCTATTAGGTCTTGTATTGTCTCGGATAATTCCATAAAGAAAGTGTTAGAGCAACAACATTCTTCTCTCTCCTCTCGGTCTGTTGTTGTTTAATAAGAATCTAAATATGTCTAATACTGTCTAGCATTTCGCCGCGCCTTTATTTACAAGGGTTTAAGGCCAATTCTCTTGAGTTGAAGTACGGAAAAATTTGAGTCGGAGTACGGTGATTCTTGAGTTCAGGTACGGTATTCCTTGAGTTGAAGTACGGAAAAATTTGAGTCGGAGTACGGTGATTCTTGAGTTCAGGTACGGACACTCTCACTTCGAAGTACAACGTAATTTCCCTGCAGGTGCAGTGGCGCTTGCAAGCGGAAGACTGAAGATTTTGAAGCTTTAGTTTCTATGAGATACAGGTAGTAAGTGGATTTATTATACCACATCCAAACACGCAAGCAGGGGAGTGTCAACCATGTTCAAACCTCTAAAAATCAACTTGTCCCAACCCTCGCTTGCCGCTCGGCAAGATGTGATTTTTGAGGCTCCCAAGATCATCCCCACAGGCCCGCTTCAGTAGAGGAGATTATCTGCTGTCAGCCTGCTGTTATTTGAAGTCAGCTCGTAAGCGTGCTCGGAAGTTTTGTGAGTCAGTAAGTACGTGCAGTTCGGAGATACAGAAGGTGCTTATGAGACGATTTCTCACACCTCCAAAGTATGCGTGTTGGGCGAACGTTTTTACCCAACGTACTCGCTCTACACCAAGTACGTTGGCAATGAAAGGGGGAAGTCTTGGGAGCTTACCCTTCAGTATAGCAACTAGATAGAAGGTGTACAGTCGTTCACTTGCCGGGAGCTGTCAGCTTGCTATGGTGAACTCCGGAAATCCCGAACGAAGGAGGAAGCTATGGAAGAGAAAGAGTGGGTTGACTTCAAGGAAGTAAAGCAAGCCGTCTCAATGCAGATGGTACTCGACCGGTATAAGATCACGGGGTTAAAGAAAGTAGGGGATGAGCTGAGGGGGCCTTGCCCGATTCACAAAGGCGCAGGCCAAAGCCGACACTTCTGCGCAAGTCTCACAAAGAATGCGTTTCAGTGTTTTGCTTCCGACTGCAAAGCGCGCGGGAACGTCCTGGACTTCGTGGCCGCAATTGAAAACTGCACCGTGCGAGATGCCGCGCTGAAACTGAAAGAGTGGTTTATGACAGGGGATAGTGAAACTTCACCGGCGGAAGTGTTGCCGGACAAAATCAAGCCGGGCATCTATGAGCACTTCAAAGGTAACAGCTACATGGTGCTCGGTGTGGCGCTGCACTCCGAAAGCAACGAGGCGCTGGTGATTTACCGGGCGCTCTACGGCGATTACCTGCTTAGTGCGCGGCCTCTTGGCATGTTTACTGAAACTATCGCGCGAGGGGAGTATTCCGGGCCTCGCTTCAAACTCATCAAAGAACTCTGAGCAACTGCAGTTGCTCAAAAGACGTGCGGCCCAACCTTTCGCACGTCTTTAATTTTGATAGCTCCTAAGCCGATCATCTCCAATCTTAGTTTCTTATTTTCAATTGCATTTCTACGGTGCTCTTTTCTTGGCCTGTTCCTAATTATGATCAATGAATCGGGGGTGGGTGGGACCGCCGACCGCAAACTCAACCACTCTGGACTGAAGTCCAGAGGTTGGAAGGACAAGGTTGACTGAAAGTCAACCTTGAGAACCAACTGCTGGCTAATCATTGTTTTCTTTCGAAGGAATCTTCATCCCAGCTGACCCCAGGCTTCATATCTTGTTAGGTACTAGGGTATAGCTTATGCTAAACAACAAAATGATTAGCCTCTTACTGTGTTAGTCTAATGCTGAAGCCTTGGACTAAAGTCCAGAGTGTTCCTCTCTAAGGGGGACATAAAAAGAGCAGGGGATTAACCCTGCTCTGTAGCTTTAGCCTTCACGCTTCAAGACTTCACTCATCGGCCCAGGCTGAAAGTGCAGATCGCGCTCGATGGGCAAGCCAAACGGTCCATGTACGCTTGATAGCTCGTTAAGTGAGAAGTAGCCCCACTCGCGCTCAAAGCCGATGACGTAGCCAAAGAAGATAAAGTCATCTTCTTCTGCTTGGCCTTCGGTCGCAAACCATGTCCAGGACGAATCAGGCGTGAAGAACTTGACGTGAACTACTGGATCTTTGTTCTTTTCCTGCGCGTAGAGCTTAGGCAAGCTCGCACGCAGCTCTGGTGTTAAGAGTTCCATAAGATGCCTCCTTATGCAGTTGTGCTTTCTTGTGTGTGTCTGAGGTAGGGAAGTAGCGGACGTACTGCATAAAACTTAGCATTACTGATAAGGGCGTCAAGGGCCTCTAGTCTCGACTAAACCAGAGGCCCATCAGACTTTTATTTTCGCTTTATTGGCCGCTGGCTCGCTTTAGGACGAGCGTTCTGGCCGTTGTGGTAGCTCTCTAGCACCTTCTCCCGGATGGCCTTTCTCACGTAGTTTTTCGCATCCACGATGACCTCTTCTGGGCCATGCAGATACGCATCAGAGAGTGGCTCGATGATGGATTGCGTACTCCACTGATCGAGTGCGCTCATGTAGTTAATTGTTTGTTCGGGCATTGTTGTCCCTTTCTTCCAGCAAGTTGTAAAGGTGCGGCTGGCTGCTGGTTTGCTCACCGCAAAGGCAGGGGAGCGGGCCGGGTGCCCTGCCGTGTCACCGTAGGCTTGAGACCGCGCAGTCGTTAACTGCGGGTGAGCAGTTCCCTTTGCGCGGTCTTGATACGGCAGGGTGGCCGCTACAATGAGAGAAGGTGAGCAAAGAGCGGTGTGTGTTTGGTGTGCTGGTGTTTGTGTTGGTCGGCGGGGGATAGCTTTCAGGCCAAGAAAAAACCGCTCTAGTAGGAGCGGCTGTTTTAGTGCTGTTAAAATTTTTTGATATAGCTATCTAAATCGGCGCGTTTGATTTTCCATCCACGCCCGATGATCCGGGCTTTCAATTCTCCGGAATGAATGGCAGCGCGCAGATGTTTGTTTGAGAGATTCGTCATCGCTGAAGCTTCAACAAGCGTCAAAAGTATCTTTGCTTCAGTTGCAACTCTTGTACGACCGTGCGGACGTATCGCATCGATTACTTCTAGTAGCCGCTCTACGCCCGCAGACGTATTCGACAATCTCGCCAGGGCGTGGGCGGGATTGGCGCCATTATCAATGTTTGTGTTCTCAACACTCGGTCTGTGCGGATAGAGCTTGCTTTCAAGTTCAGTTTTGAACGCGCGCAACTCACCTTCATCATACTCAACCGTTGGGCGTGTTTTACCTTTTATATATGTAGCGCTGATTTTCCCTTGCTGCGTATAGCGTTCAAGTGCCCGTATGCTGACCCCTAACAAAGCAGCGGCTTCCTGTTTGTTCATACCAGAGGCTTATAGCAGAATTCCGACATTCTCGCCAGGGCGTGGGCGGGATTGGCGAGGTTGCTTGTAGTGTATTAGGAGGGACCAACAAGAAAGTAGGGGATTAACCCTGCTCTGTTTGAGATGCCAATTTGGCATCTCAAACATTACTTCTTTTTCTCCTCAGTCCGGAAACCGATCTGCTTTCGTGGCTGCTCTGGTGGGGTCATAAGTTGCCGGATCGCATCGAACACAACTTTGAATTGAGCGTCGTACTTCTTCTCAAGCGCAGTCATCTTTCGATTCAGCTCCTCATTTGATTGCAGCATTTCCCGGAGCTGGACGAACGCTCGCATGATGGCGATGTTAGCCTGCACTGCGCGTGGGCTCCTGAGTACGCTTGACAGCATGGCAATGCCTTCCTGGGTGAAGACATACGGACGAAAACGAATGTTTCTCTTGGATGCGATCACAAATTGTGATCGCATAGCTTGCGCCTCGTCATCGTTAAGTTGAAACATGAAGTCTTCCGGAAAACGGTCTAAATTGCGCCGCACGGCTTGAATCAAGGAGCGTGGCTCAACCTCGTATAACTCTGCCAGGTGTTGATCGATCATTACTTTTTGATTGCGGATGAAATAAATCCGGCGCTCAATAAGTTCAACAGACACGCGGAGCTGGTGGGTGGGTGATATTTTCTTTGTTGGCATAATATGTAGTTAATACTACAAGTAGCCTATCAAGCCGGTGAAATTCGTCAAGCTAAAAGTTCTTTGAGTTGATGTAGGTAAGCTTCTTTTGTGAGCTGGCAGATTGTCAATGAGCATTGGTTATTGTTTGCTGATTAATGCAAAGATTTGTTGACCGGCCCGCAGCACGAACCGCTGCGCTTCCGCCGGTGGGATGCCGACACGGGCGCACTCGTCAATCAAAATCTGCTCGATACCTGCTCGTAAGCTTCGGTCAACATCCGTGGTCGGGATGTAGTGAAGAGTGGAGGGTTTGTTTTTTCGTGGCATAGAGGATGTGATTAATGATGAATGGATTATAAAACGCAAAAATGATGGCAAGGTTAGAAGAGTAGGGTGTTGGGGACTGTAGTGCGCACCTCAGACTGGATTAGAAGCTGCGATAAGAACATATTGTTTCCAGTAGCGATAAAAGAGCACACCGCCGATCACAGCTAAAGCGTCGATAAGCCTGCTATTCATGGTGAACCTCCAACGTTCGTGTTAGTCGAATTCGTGGGGCAAGGTTCTTGTCGCAGATTGTAAGGAGTGCAGCAGAGTGGCGCAATCCCTATAACTGACGAGGTCAATTTGTTGGAGGGTTGGCAGGGGAGAAGGAAGGGTGTCGCAATGTTGCATTGATTGCGACAGAATAATCATTGACTCCCCACTAGCTTAGGCGTATACCATCTCCCGCAACCTAACAACCCGACAGGCTGGCCCCTCCAAGCTGAGCTTTTGCAGAAGGACTACTTCTATGCGTAACCAAACTCGCTTGACTGTTACCTTGAAAATCCTCGTCATCATTTCATCCGTAGTCTTGATGGTTTGGGCCCAGCAGCGACCCCAACCCCAGGAAGGGGCGCGGACGCGGGACACCGTGACGCAGGCGCAGACGCCTAGGGAGGTCCCTGCCAGCCGACCGGAGCAGCGCAAGACCGAGCATGACCGCTCCGACGTTTTCAAAGACACCAACGCCAAGCCCTCTTCCCCGGAACTGGAGAACCAACCGGAGCAGGGCAGGATCACCGGCTTTGACTTCGCGCGCGACCCACTCAACGCCAAGAAGCCGATGCAAACCTTTGAAGAGATTATGAAAGAGGATATGACCCTCAAGCCAAAGGTGATGGAATTACAACGCAAGCTGCTGGAGAAGCGTTATATCCTTCAACCAAGGCTCGACCCCGAAGCCAAGATGTCGCGCAGCAAGCCATTAGCTATCGGCCCGACGGCCCGACTAGCCGGGGGCCTCGACTGGGACAAGCTGGCGGAAATGTCTCCGGAAGAAATCCGTAGGGCCAACGCCTTTCCCTACCCTTCGCTGCCACATCCCAAGCACACGCCCGGCGGCCAGGTCTTCCCCAAGATGCAGATCGAGATGTTTGCCCGGCTGGAGCGGTTCGACGTGGACTTCGACCTCCCGGAAGCGTTCCTGCCCGAGTTCCCGCCGGCCATCTTCCTTAACAACCGGCCCGAGTTGGGCGACGTATCGCGTGGTGAGGTCGTCTCGATCAATAACTTTCACCAGCTGTTCAAAGACTTGCTGACTCCGGTCCAACTTGACGGGCTGCGCCTGCTGCTGACGCCGCTCCCACAAGAAGAGTTTAACCCGACGGATGACCGCAAGTCGGCGCAACCGAGCCTGGGGGTGACCTGCCTCGACTGCCACGTCAATGGGCATACCACCGGTCAGTTCCACCTCAATCCTGACGACCGGCCGCAGCACCGGCGGTTCCGCCTCGACACCACCAGCCTGCGCGGCGTGTTCAACCAGCAGATCCACGGCTCGAAGCGGAGCCTGCGGTCGGTGGAGGACTTTACCGAGTTCGAGCAGCGGACGGCGTACTTCAACGGTGATCCGATCCACGCGATGAAGAAGGGCATGATGATCCTCGACCGGGTCCAGGTCAGTCATATGGCCCAGATGCAGAATATGTTCGATTTCCCGCCGGCCCCGAAGTTGAACAGTGAAGGACGGCTCGACCCGACGAAGGCCACCGCGAGCGAGCTGCGGGGTGAGCAAGTGTTCTTTGGCAAGGGCAAGTGCTCCGCCTGCCACACGCCGCCGTTTTACCTGGACCATCAAATGCACGACCTGCGGCTGGAACGGTTTGTCAACGAGCCAGGCGATGGACCAATCAAGACCTTCACGCTGCGGGGCATCAAAGACAGCCCGCCGTACCTGCACGACGGCCGCTGTTTCACATTAGAGGACACGGTCGAGTTCTTTAATCTAGTGCTCGAATTGAGGCTGACGAAGCAGGAAAAAGCAGACATGGTCGCTTTCCTGCGACAACTTTAGCGGGAGTCATCGTTCAAATTCAGCAATGCGATGAGGAGAATGGGTTCACAGTTCCAAAGCGCACACTACCCCTTCCCCCGCTCTCCCATCTTCTGAAAAAGCACTGCTGTGGTCGTGAAATGATCGATGCCTCGCTGCGTAGCACCGGAACCAATTTCCTTGACCTGGGTGTCACTTGCTACGTTTATGGATTCTCTTCCTAATCTGCTCTGCCATCTCAAACAACTCTTCCGTTGTCATGCTGGTTCTCCGACGTGCGTCAAGCTCACCGACATTGTTAATTGGTACGAGATGAATGTGCAGGTGGCGCACGTTTAAGCCTTCAATGGCTATCCCAACGCGCTTCGCCTTTGTCGCGGCCCTAAGTGGCCGTGCTAATTGTCTGGCGGCTTGGAAGATCGCCGTGTAGAGCGGTTCTCTTAACTCGAAGATGTAATCAAAGTGCTGCTTTGTGATCAGTAGTGTATGGCCGGGGTTAATCGGGTGAATACTGAGGAAGGCAAGGAAGTGTGTATCCGCCCAAAGCTTATGCGAAGGTTCCTCATCATTGACGATGCGACAAAAGATGCAGCTGCTCATCGAGCTGGCAACCTCAATAGCGCAAGCCATAAAGGGATTGTGTCTTGCTTGCAACGTTCCGTCTTATTTCAAGCTTGGGACAGCGTATTATAACTAAGACGAAGGGCCAACGCAGCTCAGTAGTAAGGAGGATGATGGTTCGGTAGTTTTGAAAAACATAAAAAGCAGGGGAGTAGTCCTGCTCTTTGTGGTAGTACGGGTTATTTCTTATTCCAGAATTCATCCTTGAGTGCTGAAAACGCAAGGATGGTTATAATCACGATGATACCGATTAAGAATACGTAGAGTGGAGCCATGGGGGTTCAGGGTTTGGCTGGTTTAATTTCAATCTGTTCTTTATACCGCTCGAATGTGATTTTGTGGTGCTCAAAGAAGTCAGCTTGGCCCAAAATGGCATCCACGCCTGATGATTCAGTAAATCCAACCTCAACTTCTAGCGTTTCCGGCGATCCCACGATCTGTAACGTAATCGTGTGGAGGTACACGTCAACAGTGCCTTCACCGATCCCGCGAAAGGTTTGTTTTTTCCCGTCTTCTAGGTCAATTAGTAGTTCGTGGGCAAAGGAAGCATTAAATAGGGATTGGTCAGCCCCTGAATCAATGAGGGCAAAGGTCTCGATCTTCATTGCCTTTAGAGACAAGCGAATCGGAATCATCGGACGAGCGATATACGGCTTTCGAGTATCAAGGGAGTATGGCTCCTTGAGATAGTCAAGCTTCATTGGAGATGAGGGATATAGGCAACATCAAACGGATAGACTTTCAAGAAAATCACATCGGTATAGCCGTTGTGTGTAGCGTCCTGCTTTGCCTCTGAGAGATCGTGGCCGTGACCGACGACGACTTGGTCTGGTTTGCGCAAGGCAACCCACTGGTTTTCATAAGGTGTGAGTTGTTCGTATGAGGGGGTGGTCATAAGAGGTGAGAGTTAATGGTACAGATAGCCTAGCAAACCCACATGATCTGTCAATGATAGCTATCTACGTCTACAAGAATGGGGGCAGACAGTTAGGGTGTAATTAACTGCTCTAAAGTTGCAAGAGTTTGCTTATCTTGTGTTCGATTTTTACCTTCATCAAAAATAGCTTCTAACCATTCTTTGGTATGAGCTAAGTCCTCACTGAATTCGGAATTGGAGTTGACCGTATTTTGTGGAAACGCGACTGGATGGTAGTTCACAAACCCAAGCATAAGACCCGTAATGTATATGTGCATGAAGATTGCTGAAACTTCATCAAACTGACTCCCTGAAAACGGGTACATCATCGGCTTTGATTGCATAATCGCGGGTGCAACGATCTGCGCACGGAACATAAGGTTGAGGTTGCCGTGTGCAAACTTTGAAAACTGTTTGTAAACGAGTTCGTATGAGTTGGGAGCTAGCTCATCAAACATTGCGCGGAACATTACAAAGTCACGACGATTTGTTCCGGTCCAATGTTGTCGCAACCGCCCAAGATTCCTCTCGAAGTAGCGCATCTGTACAAACACTTCTAGTAGATGTCTGAGCAGAGCGGATGTCTCAAGGTAATAGCCTTGTCGCCATAGTCTATACACGCTCAACATCGTGTGTGGCATTTGCGCATAGTGTCCAACGCAGTAGGCTTGCCAATCACCTTGGTTTGTACCAGATGGTTCAACAGCTCCGTTAAAATACGGCAACTTCAGAAAGTCGTTAATTACATAGACCAGCTTCCACTCACGCTCTCCGAAAAAGCGGCGCGTCTCACCAAGTACCTGTTCCTCGGTTTGTACCACGTGTTGAAAATCTGGATAACGTTTTCGCATTCTTCCTTCACACTTATAATTCAAACTGAGTCACGGCTAAAGCATCGAGAGCAAGTTACGTTCTGACCCTTTAGGATCAAGCCAGGCCCTTTCCTGTTTAGTTAGCGGCCAGCATATTGCCATGCGAAGGAAGAATCGGACCAATTGGAATCCAGTATAAACCTAAGTCAATTAGAATTTGGCGGTATTGTCTTATAGACTCGTGCTCCGTTGTTTTGCCAGCGCGCAACTCTTTTGCAATTGACGCCCAATCGATGCCGCCCAATCCGTTATGCCCATCGGGGTTGATGTCATGTTGACGCATGGCTTCACGCAAGCGATCACGCGCGTCCTTGGTAGCGCAAAATTCTGCGGAGACAGGCAAGAGTCTTGCATTTATTTCTGCATCATCAAAGTCACGTGGCACAACCAGAGCTGGTAGAACAGCAGGGTCCATTGCACGTTCAAAGCTTGTTTGCCGGACTTCTAGCCTGCTTTGCCGCCATGATTCCCGAAAAAGGCTCGACCAGCGTTTAGCACTTTCTTCGTCAGGACCAACCACCGCCAAGGCTTGCCGTAACTCGCCAGAGGCCATACCCATGTGTAGAAGATGTCTGATATGCGCGTCGCTTACAGGAAGAGAAAAACCAATTGAGACGAATGTTTCTGCCCTTGATATAGCTTTCAAGAAAATGTTATTTCGAGAAAGTGCGCTCAGGCAGCCCACGCCAGTTCTTCCGGCAGACTGCACAGCGCCAGAATCTCCCGCGGCGCATTCTCAAATTTGATCAGCGCTTGCTCCACCTTCTTCGTCAGCGCTTCGAAAGTCGGAAAGTAATGCAGATGCGTTTCCTGTTGTTTGAACTTCTTCCAGAGCTTCTCAATCGGATTGTAGTCCGGTGAATAACCAGGCAACTGGAAGACCGTTAACCGCTCAGCGTGTTGTGCAAAGAACCGTTTTGTTTCCGCGCTCGTGTGATAGCGTGCCCCATCCTGGATCAGGATCAGGTGCTCGGTCGTCTGCGCAAGCACCCTGCTCAGAAAGGCTGTGTAGGAGGCCGAGTTGAAGCGGCCTTCCAATCCCTGATGAAAGAAGCGTCCGGTGAAGTAGTCAAGCAGGCCGAAGACTTTGTACCCTTTGCGCTTGCCCGAAGTCTTGACCACGGGTTGTTGTCCGCGGCGTGCCCAGGTGTAAGTCAAAGTCCCCCACTGTGGAAAGCTCGCTTCATCACCGAAGAGCAGCAGCGCTTTGTTCTCCCGCGCCAGTTGCAGAATCTGCGGCCACGTGTGCTTACGCCACCGCTGGCGCGCGATTTCATCGAGATGATCCGAGACAAACGCGGCTTTCTGATAAGTGAAGCCGAGGTTCTTAAGTAGTTGCGCGATGTAGAAGACATTGTAGACGACACCGAACTGATCTTTGATTAAGTGCTGCACCATCGGTGAGCGCCAACATGCCCCACTGAAGCCACAGGCTTCTGGCCCGGCTTCGATCAGGCGAGAAAGTTCCTGCTGCTCTTCTTTCGTCAGTTTCGGACGACGACCCGAAGGCTTTTTGAAGGCCACGCCACGCACGCCATAGCAGAGGAACTTGTGGACATAATCGTCGACCTGTGCGACCGACAGTTGCAGGACGACGGCCGCCTGCGCGGTCTCCTGATAGTGGACGACGGCGAAGATCGTGAGAATGAATTTGACGAGGCGCAGATCACCGAGGTGCTGCGCCGTGGTGAGTTTGCGGTCGAGCGCTTGGCGCTGGTCAGTGGTTATGGTAAGACGAAAGTTCAGCATCTGGAGGCTCCTTTTGTTTGTGGAATAGGGAACTACAAAACAGAAAGAGCATTTCCAGATGCTGGCTGCTCGTCAAGCGCAGCCGCCGCTGTGTTTTCAGATTTTCAAAGATCCTTTTTCTTGAGGTCTATAGAACCTCCACAGCCCTTGACCAAGTTTCACGCAAGGTGTGATTGTCAACATCCTTCGCCCATGTTGGTGGTACAACCATCGGAGTTAACTGAGACCCGCACTTCTCACAATTCGTATCTACCGTCTCAAGATACCCGGAATCGAGGTCAGCGCCACGTGGCCGGTGCTGGATAGGAGAAACTCGCACTTCTTTGTGCCTTTCGCAATCGACATTAGAGCATTGAAGCCAATTGCTTGATCCATGCAGTTTGAGTATTTCTACGCCATCGGCGAGAGCACGATTGTAGGTAAATGAAATGCCCATGCAGTAGCACGCATACTCCACAAGGCAGTCGTAGTTAGTCGTGAAGACAGTAATCCTGCTTCCATGATACGCGAGCGCGCGGATGAGTTGCTTGTATATGAGCGGACCATTTGCCTCTCTACCTTGCCATGCGGGTGATAATGGATTGGGCACGTTGACGGATTTTGTAATAACCGCGTCAATGAAGCGCCTTAAGTGATCAGAAAGGTGAGGTTGTGCCAGGTTTTGAATAGGCGGTTTGCCGACTAGCTTGGATAAATCGGCCAAGGACAAAATGTTCTCTACATTCTCAACATCTTCCTCCGTAATGCTGAAACTTACGCGTAAGGCGTTGTACAAATCCAATGCAATCCTTACGTCGATTTCCTCCACTGGTGAGAACACGCCTTGAACCCTATAGTCTCGCGCACGATCTATGAAGCCGCGCATGAGCGGACAGCCAGCGGATGCACTAGCACCAGCACCTAACATTATGACAGCTTGCTTAGGCGAGAGTGACATCTTCGACCGGAACAGCGGTTCTGGCTCTCCAGCGCTAGCTCCACTTCCAATCCCTACACCCAAAATCATAACAACCTCCGAATATACGATTCAGTGAACTTTTGCTTTCTACTACTTTGTGCTTTTGCCCCGAGGATGACATGGAAATTTTCAATTCACCTCTTCACCACCTTGCTCTGAAATTCTCGGATCGCTTCTTCCGGTGACAGACTCAAATAGATTTCGATGGTAGTTAATCGGTCACGACCCAGCAAGTGTTGCAGAGAGGGGAGTGACACGCCTTTGAGTACGGCAGTCAACACAGCGCAGTTACTAATGTAAAGATTTGCTGACCGGCACGCAGTACGAGCCGCTGCGCTTCCGCCGGTGGGACGCCGGCATGGGCGCACTCGTCAATTAAGATTTGTTCGATACCTGCTCGTAAGCTTCGGTCAACATCCGTGGTCGGGGTGTAATGAATAGTTGAGGTTCTGTTTTTTCGTGGCATAGGGGAGTGTGGTTAATGATGAATGGATTATAAGATGAGAAAATGACGAGAAGATTAGCAGTGGGAGAATTGTGTGGTATTTCCTAGAGATCAGATTACGGAATTGTTAAAGGCGTGTCATAGACGTTGTTGTATCTGTCATAAATTTTGTGGTGTAAAGATTGAAGTAGATCACATTGTCCCGGCTGCTGAAGGTGGTCCAGACGATGTGGATAATGCAATCCCTGTGTGTTTCGACTGCCATGCAGAAATTTACAGTTACAACGACAAACATCCTAGAGGGCGTAAATTTCGGCCAGAAGAACTCCGTGGTCACAAAGATCAATGGTTAGAGATTTGTAGAACAAGACCAGACATTTTCATCAATACGGCAAGAGATGCAGACGTAGGTCCCATGCAAACACTCATTGACGAACTGATGTTCAACGATACTGTTGCGGGATATGTTTCAGGCGATGTGCAAGGATGTCTTTTTCATGATGAGCAATTTCGGAGAGCCATCCGAGAGGGTGCTATTGCAATTTTGCAAGATGACTTGAAACAAACCATCCTTGAAGCTTATGTTGCAATAGGACGCGCCAATCAACTTATAGGTGCAGCGTGGGCACATCCACTTGGCTCAGAATCCTTCGCCAAAGGAGTTAATGGTGCTGGTAAAGCCATCTTTGCGGCGAAGTCAAAGGTTGAAGCGGCGCGCGATTCTTTGTTGGAGTTTCTTGGATCAGACGATAAAGAGTTTCGGTAGCGTTATTACGCGCAAGAACGTGTTCATTAAAGTGCTGTCTTGATTTCATAACTTTCGTGCTTGTTAGACAGCAGGTCCCATTAAATCGGCACATCATGGCTGGCGCTCTCGCTCGTGCTGCGCCTCCGCTTGTCGTAGATCTGCGTGGTGGTGATGTGGCGGTGGCCCAACAGTGCTTGGACCTTCGTTATGTCCACGCCGGCATCAAGCAGTAGGGTAGCGGTCGTGGCCCTAAGTGAGTGCGGCGTGTAGATACATAGAAAGCGTTTGCTGCCATCTGGCAACTCTACTTCCTTCATCGCACCCGGCAAGCGTTCGAGGTAGCTTTGGATCACCCGGTACATGGTCACCTCATCCATCGCTCGGGTAGAAAGCTTCTGGCTTCTCGGGTTGAGCCTGGGCCGGAATAGGGGACCGCTCGTGATCTCGGCTTTCTCTAGGTACTCGCTGATAGCTTGCGCTGCTTGGTAGTGGAGGCCAATGGTCCGTCGCTTGTCTCCTTTCTCCTGGAGCCGAATGGTTGATCCCTCATCATCCTGGTGAAAGTCAGAGACCTTGAGTCTGCAGCCGGTAGAAAGGCGAATACCGGAGTAGAGGTAAAGCTTCAAGATCGCTCGATCCCGAAAGTCGAGCACGCTGTCACCACTAGGCAGCCCCATAAGCTGCCGGGCTCGCGTGGTAGTCAAGGCCTTTGTCTCATCTCGTGGGTCACTTGACTCTCTGGCAATGAACTGGGCGTGCGCCGGGTTCGGCACGGTGATGGGCAACCGGAGTTCGCTCGCTGCTGCGGCCAGATACTTGTAGAAGGAAGAGACAGAAGCAATGCGGCGGTTGATGGTCTTCGGTGCCTGGCGGCGCTCAAGCATCTGGTCACGGAAGGCTTGTACATCTTTGATCGAAGCTAGAAGCATCCGGAGGGCATCGTGCGGCCACTCGATGCCGCTGAATCTCGCAAAGCTCATCACGTCCTCGCGGTAGGCCCTTTGTGTATGCAGACTCTTGTGCCGTTGGACCCAGGCTTCAAAAATTTGCGCCACTGACCAGTAGAATTCTTCCACGCGCTTTCGCACGGCCGGCGTCTCGCTGCCTGCCAGGATCGGCGGGAGCTGACCGTGCTCTATGACGGCGGGGAAGTTGGTAGCTTTAGGTACTCTCATGGGGGTGCTGATCTAACCTATGACTATGCAAGATAAAATCCGTTATCTTGCGCAGTCATAGGGGAAGAATACACCCTGGGGAGGGGGCGTCAAGTCTATTTCTTCACAAGAGTGGCCCTCGACACATACATCCTGGGCTGATTTGACAGATTAGAAGTGGCAAACTTTTTTTGCAAAAGTTGCGGCCAAGTTACCACATACTGCGCATGGCATCACACATAACCACCAAATATAGTATATGTGTGGAGTACCTCAGAGAAGGTAAGGAGACTGTTGGGCCAGTAGCAAGCGTTCTAGATGGGCCGCAAAAGTTTTCTGTAATCTTAAAGTATGATACTCTGTAGATGCATGTTAGGTTCATATGCACGTAATTGGCAGAGAATGAAACCGCCCGAATTAGGAAGGCGGCAAAAACAAAATTCCAACTTTGAGCGGGTCGCGCACGATAGACCCGCTTTGCTGCATATACGCCAGAAAAGCTAAGAGAGTCTGATGTTAGCGCATCAGACTCTCTGGACACCGGCACTGCATGCCGGTGCTTTTCTGGTCCGATCATAGTTTCAAGCTTTTCGAGGAGCTTTCCATGATGAACCCAGAACTGTATCTACCCACACGCCCAGTGGGTCCGCTATTCCCCTGCCAGTGGGAAACACCCGGCGGACCATGCAACTCGCTTCAACCATTAGCGAAACTGCGTAGGATAACATACTACGACGGGCGAGAGAAGCTTGTCTGCTCAAATCATTACCAAAAGTTTGTGGAGGAGGGGGAAGGAAAACATTGCATGAGACACGTGCGAGTGTATTAGAGCACGCAACTAAGCTTTCGTTAGATGGCGGGATAGATATTGTACTGTCCTCCTCAACTTTTTACGTGCGTCAAACATAATAGTTTTAACACGTTTAAAGTGTATCACGAAAGCGCAATCAAGGAATATCCACAAGTGGTGCGGAGAGTAGCACGTCAAAATAGAAAATGTCTATATGTTGTGGTACTTATTTTTCGAGGACACAATAAGTTGGGAAAATAACGATTAAATTATCAGCACTTACCTTCCAAGCGCTGATGATCCTGGGGCGGAGTCTTGCGGTGGCTAGCCTAACTCGACTCCGCCTCAAAAAAAGAACCCCAACGCTCTATAAAAGCGTCGGGTCTATCTCTGCGCACACGATTTTCGTATGCGCGTGAAGTATACACCTCCTAAGACGGGTGTGAAAGGTACAAAAGCTATGGAAAATAAACGCGCGCGGTGTACTACATTGCATAGTGGCCCTTCTCCTCAGGACCTACTTGAGCGCTTTTTGCGCTTACCACCCAAGCAACGCGATGAAGAGTTTTGGCCGGTAAAAAAGGTTGCGGAGATGTTGAATAAGCATCCGAGCACGATTCGACGAATGGCTGATGAAGACAAGATTCCACACACTAAAGTGGTCGGCACAATCTACGTAAACATACCGATGCTCAAACAGAGACTCAAAGCAGATTCAGATCAGTAGCTCTTTGAAGGTTGAACTTAGAAGGGAAAAAGCGAAATACGACAAATAATAGCTACGCTACATTCGCTTAGACACCTCTTTCGTCGAAGTTGTAGATTGCTTTCGAAGGTGTAGAAACACCGATCTAACGAAAGGAGGATAAAGCAATGGCAGACGGAAACGGCGAGGCACCGACCACAAGTGCTGAAGGGGTCGAGACCAGTACTGCACAGTACGAAGGTCAAACCGATGCTCAGGCACAAGGCGGCGAATCCCAAACGCCAGCTGATACTTCTCAGCACCAAGAAGCTACTGAATCAAGTAGCTAAGTAATAAGCAGGTGTTTGAGCAAATGTACTGGCCGCATCAACAAGGCACGTAGTAATACGTGCCTCTTATTTTTATCTTCAATTATGTAGGTGTCGTAATCTTAAATAGAAAGTGACAAGCGAAGGGTAGCGAAGGGTCACGTTTGGCGGTCGAGCGTGAGCCTTCATCACAGTGCATGGTGAGTTGCTAAACAGACCATTTGATAACAGGTTGTCGCTTAATAATCGAACCAATGCAACAGAATCTGCAAAACTGCTACGAAGGCTGTTACAAGAAAGGCTGTGCTAAGGCGCTCAAAAGAACCTTTGGCTAATTGGTTAGATGCCGTCATCGCTATATAAAGGGTCCTTTCTTAAAAGCTCTATAAACTGTTTTTTAGTCATGGATCGTTCCTCCTTACGCTCGGGGTTCTTAAATTATCAGTGTAACTAGAAAAAATGATGAAAAGATTATGGAAGAAAACAGGTACGGATGCCGTGCTCGTTTCACGTTTTAGCACCGGTGATACGCGGTATAAGCATAGTTCGCCCCGCAGTTTTTGCAGTGCCTTGTGGACGAGCCGCCTTCCTCGCAGTGGTCTCGCCGGTGAAAGCACCACGCGCACAGGCCGTCGGCGTATACCGGCTCATCATCGCAGCGCTCGCACATCGGTACTCCCATTGGTCCGTGGTACTCCTGGCAGTTGTATTTGTCATGAAGCTCGCAGTACATAGAAGTAAAGCTTAATCAAGCAGCGTCATTAGCTTATCCTCTGATGCCGGTGCCCAAATGTTACTGAAGATAATCTTCGGCTTTGCAAGGTAAGTCGGCGCGGTGTAGCTCTTCTCTTCACCTTTGACGGTTCTTTTCATCTCCACGGATTTGGTCAGAAACGTTGATGACGTAAACCAGAACAGCGCCGATGGTTCAGGCATCAAACGCCCGCCTGAGCCTTTGGCTCTGCCTGAGACTGAGGCATCCATGCTCGCGTTCCGGAGGCGATCTGCCGATCCGGTATCCAGCGTCTCGATCAGCACGGCTCTTATCCGCTTCACGCCCCACTGCTTGTACGCCCCTAGGTGCTTCTTCTGTTTGACGATGAACGCAAAATGTCCCCGCAGCTTCCGGTTGTGCTTGGGGGCCGACGTGTGCTTACGGTCGGCTTCATAGAGAAAGTGTAGGTCGTCTCGATCTTCTTTGGGGAAGCGTAAAGTGAAGAAGGCATCCGGCCGGTGCGGTATTCGCTCTGTCGATTGCAGCTCGTACCAGATTGGCTCACTGTTCTCATCAAGCCCTTTGTACTGCAGCTTCGGTACGTCAACCTTGTTCCAAAGCACAGACCCTTGCTGCCACTCTGCCAGTTCCACCTGATGAGACTCCCGGCAGGCCAGCTCTAAGGTCGCCCGGAACCTCGAAAGCATCACTTCGTGGTGTAGGAACATGAGCGTTCCTTGCAAATCGTCGATGTCTTCGCCGAAGGAGATTCGGTGGTAGGGCTTTTGGGCATTACGAGCGACCCCGTCCCAATCCAGGCTGTCTTTGTCCCGGCCGGATGAGACGAGTAAATCGAGCGCCCGGCGTGAGTCGAGGTAGTAGATGCTCTCTCCCGGATTGCCGATCCGGGGGAAACAAAACTTGTTGACGTAGCCTTTGTGGAAGAGTGCTTGCAGATGCCGGGCGATATTTGACCGGTCGCCTGGGGTCAAGCCCTTAATCAGTGAGGTCGGCAAGAACTTGTAGCGCCCGATGAGTTCGATGATTTCGAGGGAGCGCGGGGTGATCTCTAAAGCGTGCGTCTTTGATTTAAGCTGCTCGGGTTGTCTCCTGTATTTTGATAAGCGGCTCTGGGGCATAAGAGTAGACATTTAGTTACTCGTTCGTGAGGCTATCTGGGTCAATGTTTGACAAGAAGTTGGGTTTTGCTTTCGGCCGCCGAGGGTTTTTTTTTGCAGGCAGCGCCGCCTCTGGCTCAGTCACCTCTGAGGATTCCGAGTGTACTTCTATGGTTGGGTTGGCGTTGCATAGAAGCTGCTCTTCAAGCTCATCTATCTGCCGCTGCGCATTCTCTGGGTCAGAGAAGCACCCGGCTCTTGAGAACGCTTCGTCTTTGAGTTCTTCAACGTGGCGCATGTGTACCTCGCGGCCGAAATCCTTCAGCGTTCCGGTCTTGTAAAACTGAACGGTTTCTCCAGGGTAAAGCACTGCATGGAATTGGTTGGGTTGGCTTTGTAGAGATACCTGCTTGCACCAAAGCTGCTCTTCGAGGCTCCGAAACGTCCGGCTCGATAGCTCCTTGTACTCGTGGTATTCGTAGATGGTAGGCGACAACGATTCACGGGAAATGGGCCACTTCAAACGGTGCTTCCGTCGAAGTGGTGTTAGCGACCGAGACCTTTTAGCTCCTGATTGACTTCTTCTATATCGAAAGCCTCTGGATCAAATGACCCACCTACCCATTCCAGCATGTCTTCGTGCTCAGGATGCTCTGGGTCTTTAATCGCTTCAAGAAAGCCAGCATATCCCCAGACCCCGCCACAGTCTTCCGGCGGACAGGCTCGCTTGCCAGTCAAGCATCTTGGATAGTGCACACCTGCTTCTGGTGTGAGTATCTTCTCGACAACCACTTCGTGCTCCCACCCGTCACCAAAATCATACTCATAGATAAACTTCGCTTTCGCGCGAGAGGCTATCTGCCCCAGCTTGATCGCTCTTTCGTTCCTCACAGCAAGGCCATGTTCATCAAGGCCAAAATCAGGTTGGCTATAATACTGCTGGCCGACAATGAATTGGTGCAGGTGTGAGTTGGTCCATCCCATTGCCGTCTGGATGATCCAGTGCAGATTGTGCAAAGTCGTGTCGCTTCTTACTTCGACTCTGCGCCAGATGGGAGGTTTGCTGCCACGCAGCGTGATCTTCATCTGGTATATAGAGATGTCAGTCGGTGACTTTCGGGTGGGCATCTTCGGTCCTCATGATGGTGGTTGATCCGGCAGGATCAAGTGTTGAGGTCACACAAGCGTTTGCGGCTACGGGTTGCTCAACTCAACAAGCGTCTCACCGAGGTCCTTCCGATCTCCAAGCGTCGGGCTATTTCCGATTTACTAACTCCTTCCGCAAAGAGTTCCTTTACCTCTTTCTCTTTATGTGCGGCAGTACGTGGGCGTCCATGCGGACGGCCTTCAGAACGCGCCTGTGCAATGCCAGCCCGGACGCGCTCTTTGATGATTTCATGCTCGAACTCGGCAAAGACTGCCAGCATGCCGGCCATCGCCCGACCTGACGCAGTAGTTAAATCCAAAGCCTCCGTAATTGAAACAAAGCCGACGCCGAGTTCGCCCAGTTCCTTGAGCGTCACCACCAAATCAGCTAAAGAACGTCCCCAGCGGTCGAGTCGCCAGACGATGATGGCATCAAGTTCTCTCCGCCTGGCCGCGTCCAACAATACTTCGCGGTGCTGGCGCTGCACTGCGCCCGAGCTAACGTCTTTGACCTCACTGACGAGTGACCACCGCCGCTTGCGAGCATACTCGCGCATCGCTTCGATCTGTAGCGCTAGGGTCTGCTGATCGTGGGTTGAGACTCGCGCATAGATGCCTACTCTCATCACTTGATGCCCCTGGCCGAAAACCCTCAAAAATATAGCCGCACAATCCCAGCAATTTGGCAGCTTTTCAGGGCTTTCACTAGCATGGCCGGAATCTACAGTTTTTCGCCAGCCAAGTTCAAGCAAAATCATCCGCAAAAGGAGACTTCAATTGCCCGGCGTTCATGAAACTGCTTACCCACGCTTGAAAGCTTCCGTTACCGCCCATGACCTCGCTGCCGTCTACACTCCAACGTCAAGGGAGATCGCTCTTGCCGACACGCTCCCTCGCACTACCGCAGCCAAGAAGCTCTGTTTCCTGCTATTGCTGAAGACTTTTCAGCGCCTCGGTTACTTCGTGCAACTTCATGACGTGCCAGCACAGATCGTTACTCACATCCGCCAGTGTCTTGGCGACAAGTCCTTAGCCGTGAAGTTATCGGCCTATGATCAGTCAGGCACCAGACGCCGACATGTGCAGCTCATCCGCCAGCATCTCAACGTCAAAATGTACGATGACGCGGCACACAAGCTGCTCGCCACAACCGTGCGGGTGGCGGCACAGACAAAGGAAGAGCTGGTCGACATTATCAATATCGGGATCGAAGAACTGATCCACCAGCGCTACGAGTTGCCGGGCTTCACCACATTGCTCGAAGAAGCACAACATGGGCGGGCTGAAGTCAACCGTGCGATTTATCAGCGAATCGCTGAAGCACTCGGCGATGACGGACGCATCCTGGCGGATGACCTTCTAACCACTGATCTGGTCACTCGTCGGACAAAGTGGAACGCGCTCAAGGGTGATCCCGGTAAACCGACGCTGACTGAGCTACGCCATCTGGTGGATCATTTGCGCTGGCTATCCGAACAGAATGCCGGCATAGCAGCCTTTGCTGCGATCCCGGATGTGAAGATGCGGCACTGGACCCTCGAAGCCAAGAGTCTCGACGCCGCACGAATGAGTGAGATGGAACCTAATAAGCGCTACACGCTGGCTGCGGCGTTGATCAAAATGCAGGTGGCGCGCACGCTCGACGACCTCGGCGAGATGTTCATCAAGCGGATGAAGAAAATCCATCTCCGTGGTCAAACTGCGCTTGAGGAGTACCGCACCCGCCACCAAGCACGTACCGATCAACTGATCCAGATGCTACAAGACGTGGTGATCGCGCTGGACGCAGAAGGTTCCGCGGACGAGCGACTATCGGCGGTACGAGCGACAGTCGGCGGTGATCCAGAAGCAGTGATCGAAGACTGCAAAGCTTATACAGCATACGCCGACAACAACTATGCACCTTTCCTGTGGCGCTTTCATAGTAGCCACCGCAAGACGCTCTTTAATCTGCTTGACCATGCGCGACTCGTCTCGACCAGTCAGGATATCAGCTTGGAAGAATCGCTCGCCTTCTTGCAGGCACATCGGACCAGCAAAGCCGACTGGCTTTCCACACTCATGCCCGTAAGCAAAGATTGCAGTTCGCAACCATTTAGCCTGCTTGACCTGTCATGGGTGCCGGACAAGTGGTGGAAGCTAGTCACAGGAATGAGCCGTCGTGACACGGTGCCGAGGCAAGTTGATCGTCGCCACTTCGAGGTCTGCCTCTTTTCACAAGTGATGTGGGAGCTCAAGAGCGGTGATCTGTGCATCGCAGGCAGTGATAAGTTCGCAGACTACCGTGAGCAACTCATCTCGTGGGAAGAGTATGAAGAAGCAGTTGCGGCTTACGGTGAACAGGTTAACTTGCCGACCGACGCCGCCACCTTCGTCGCACAGATGCGAAAGGAGTTGGAGCATGTCGCAACGGCGACTGACGCCTCTTTCCCCGCTAACGAAACGCTTCGTGTTGAGGATGGGGAGCCAGTGCTTAGTCGGCTGGAGAAAAAAGCCCCACCTTCCGGCCTCAAAGCTTTGGAGGCGTTGATCGCCCTCAGAATCGAACCGGTCGGCATCCTTGACGTCATCGCTGACACCGAGCGATGGTTGGGCTGGACCAAGCACTTCGGTCCGCTCTCCGGT
>MWWB01000005.1_pt1 | contig 32804 bp, 31 predicted proteins | sample 1047291 | NCBI WGS metagenome assembly MWWB01 (sample SAMN06349976, study PRJNA376086) | soil metagenome | isolation source: MS4-1 sample Antarctic (ecotone) soil | place: Antarctica | reverse complement strand
AAATGTGATGCGCGCCGGCGCTTGGGGTTTTGGCCTGGGCGGTCGGCGGCAGGTCGCCGTGCTGCTCGACGAGCGCCGAGAGTGAAGCGTCCCCGCCTTTGTCAGGGTCAATGTCTAACACGAGCAAGCCGGAAGCCTTACCCGTCGGGATGCCGATGCCGGCGTCCGGCCACTTGGCCCAAAAAGCGCGGATCTTCTTCTCGTCGCGCGCGGCGTCTTTAAAGCCGTGAGGGGCGTAAGGTTTTTTATCCGGCTTCGTCGGGAAGACGGGCCAGCCGAGCGCGGCATATCTTAGGGCGTAGTCGAGATTAGCGAGCGGCGCCGTGGCGGCTGCTTCCTCCGCCGCCTCGCCGATCACAACCTCTTCGAGCTCGTCGCTGACTTCCTCCGCCGGCACGCGCACAAGGGGGGGTTCCAGCCCCCCCTTGTGAGGCGCAGGTTCGAGGGCGGGCGAACACCCCTTAAAGCTTTTATTACCATTCAAGGTAGATGTACTAGGGGGGGGCTGGAACCCCCCCTTGTGCCGCCTCCGGTCGGACTCTTGAAGCGCTTCTTCCAGCCAGGTAGGGGTAACGTCCGCCTTATCCTGCTGAGCGAGAATTTCATCCACGGGATCCATGATCTCTTCAATATCCGTGAAGTCCATAGCCCTGGTTAAACGGGTTTTGCGCAGGCCGAGCAGGACATCCCGCGTTGACCGATAGCTTTCCTCGAGTTCGCAGATAGCCCTCTCGTGAAAAATATCCAACGCGGCCAGCCGCTTGTCGATGTCTTCAGCGGTGACCGGATCGCCGGCGCTAACACGGTCGAGTATTCGCCGGTTTTCGGCCAACAGTATTTTTTCCCGCTGCTGGATGTATTCGCTAAGAGACAGCGGCCGGGAGTCTGTCGGCTTGGTGCTCGGCGGCATGTCCTCCACACGCTCGAACTGCGGTAACATCTTGAGGGCCTCGGCCATGATCTCCTGCCGCTTCTCCATCCTGTATTTACCATCGCGCTTCCACCGCACCTCATCGCTCTTCTTAACCTTGTGCTCGACCTCTTGGGCCCACACAGCCGCCGGCGTCAGATAGTCGGTATATCTGGTCCGCGCGCGCTTGTCCTTGCCCTCCATTTCGCCGGGCTTCGGGCGCTCAATATCAAAGATCATGCACCTGGTCAGGCGTGACCATTCGCGGTCTGCGTCGATCGCGTGCCGGGCTAGGTCGCGTGCCTGCAACTTGTTCTTGAACCGCCCCGCGCGCTTGGCCAGCGTGCTGTGGGCGATGCGCATCTCTCGGCCCTTGCAAAGACCCTGCACGGCGTCAACGAACCAGCGGAGTTCGGCGATTGGATAATCGCGCTCACATAGGATCAGGCTGCACCAGTCGAGCGTGCCGCCGAACTTCCATCCTAAGTAGCCCGCGCGTTCCTCGGGGGAGAAGGTGCGACGAGATGGCTGGGCGCTCATGTCCGGGCCTCCTCAAAAGAGAAGGCGCCGCCGCGCGCGCGGTAATTCGAAGCTGTTGCCTTTTGGCTGAACTGTGTTATTATTTTCATGGTAGTCACCGTCAACCCTGTCTTCAACAGGATTTAAATGGAGCCGCTTTTGCCGAGCGGCTCTTTTCGCGTTTAGGACCTTGAGCAGCGCGCGCTGCCCTTCTGCAAAGAAAAATCCAACCACTTAGCGCTGCCACACGCTAAGTGGTTGGATTTTGCGAGTCTCACGGCGACGGGCGGCGCGAGAAACTAAAATTTGCTCGCCGGTGGCAGACGGCATTTCTTGCCTCTTGCGCGCGGCGAGTAGTTATCGCATAATATCGACGACTGCTCGCACGTGAAGCGCGCGGTTACTAAATCATTGAGCGCGCTTTCTTTCGACGGACGGCGCGCTCAATGAATTCAACGAACCCAATCTACTCTCACCCGAGGCGGAAGTCAATCGTTATAGTCGCCTTCCGCGTCGCGCAACAGGTCATCCCACGTCATGCCGTAGTTTTTTAGCCGCCCGCGGATATTGCGGGCGCTGTAGCCGAGAACTCCAGCGAGGTTTTCTTGCGTCAGGTCCGCGCCGTGGCCGCGCAACTCACTGAGCGCGCCTTTCACGCCGGCTAGAAATTCTCTTTTCATAAACGTCCCGCCCGGCCCGCGTCTCAGTAACAGCCTAAACACGCCTTTTTCAAGTTGGCGCATTTCCGCATCCCGTTCGGCGAATATCTTGGCCAAGTCTCTGTCCGCCGTCGCCGCGTTGACCGAAAGCTTCTTACGCTTCTTAATGGCGTCAATTTTCGTTTGGTAGAACGGGCTTATCATATCCAATAACAGGTCGAGCAGTTCTGATACGGCATCGCCAGGGTCCCAAGTGTCAGCGAGGCCCGGGAGTTCTTCTTTTATCCGGTAGTGGTCGGGGTCAACCGTAATTTCGATGACACGGTTGCGCCGCCGCGCCTCGTCGCTCACTTCTTTCCTCTCTTCTTAGCAGCCCGCTTCGTAGGAGTGCCGCCATTGGCGTTTGCACGCCCTGTGGCTGCTTTTCCTGCGCCGGTCATGGCTTTGACGGCCTGCCGGTCTTCGGTCCAGGCTTATAGCTCATCACGTCGCTGTAACGCACGAACGGGCGCCCGGCGATCTCAACAAGCGGCAGCCGCCCGTCGCGCATAAGCCTTCTCACCCACTCGCGTGATACGTCCATGAGGCGCGCCGCCTGTGCCGGCGTCAATAGGTCCAAGTGGCTCGCTTCTCTCATGGGTGTTAATTTTAACCGCAAAGTTGACCGGGCGCAACTATTTTCTCGTGCTACATCCAGAGGCCACAAAAAGGCCAATATTCACGCCGAAAATATTTTCCTAAAAATAGTGGAAAGTAGTTGACAAGGCACAACTAATTGTGGATAATACCGTCATTGAAACGGCGACTACGCCAGAAAGGAACTAAAACGAAATGTTTAGACTAGAAGAGACAGACATAGCCAAGGCGGTCGAGAGAGCGAAAGAATTGCACCCGACAGTGCGCGTGATCGCTTACGGCGAGTACACCGTCACTGGCAGCCAGCCCGGCACCCTCTACACCGTCAAGTGCTACCGCGATACGGAAGGCTTCAAGACGGTTGAATGCACCTGCCAGACGTGTGACGGTGTGGCCTGCAAACACGGGATGGCAGCTGTGGCGCTTCACCTCTACATGGCGACCATTGAGATGATCATCCGCCGGAGAGCGGCACGAATCGCGCGCCAGAGGTCACACTAAATGAAACGGGATAGGAAAGCATTCGCAGTGCTTCCTATCCCTCACCCACAATTCATTCCTTTTGAGGAGATAAATTATGAGCACCAGGAAAAAGAATAGCACCAAACGCGCGCCGCGCGCCGCACTCGCCGAACACATCGCAGCGATCCTCCAGAACCCGGAGACGCCGGCGCCGCTCTACAACGCTATCGCGGACGAACTATGCACGCTGTCGGAAGACTACTGCCAAGCGGTCAGCGAGGCGCCTGCGTACATCGAATCGTGCCTCGACTACTACCAGCGTGGAGAGGCCAAGCGCACGAAAGGAGGGGGGCGGCTCGATGGCTAAGAAGCAAAACGATAGCGCAGAACATCGCGCCGAGTTGGCCGAACACATCGCGGCGATCGTCGCCGACCCGCTCACGCCCGCTTACCTGTACGAAGCGACGATGAACTTCCTTACCAGTGAGTCCAGCGAATTGTGGGCCGAGATGCTGGTCACGGCGCCCATCATCGAACGGGTGTTAGAGCGCGGCGGCTGCGGCTACATCCTGTGTCCGGGAAGTAAAGATGGCACCTGCCCCGGCCCGCAAGCTCACAAGAAAGGGGGCGCGCGATGACATCGCCTCTTCCGCGCGCGTGGCATCCGATAACACGCCGCGCTCGAGGGGGGCTTTGCCTATAAAATAGCGTTTGCCTATAAATTCAAAGCTATCGAAGCCGCTAAAAGGTAAGGTAGGTATGCCCCCGTAATCCAGTACCCAAACTTTACCAGAGTGTTCACCCTCCCGGAGAAAAGCGGAAGGCCGCTGGCTAATCCAGCCGGGGGCATACCTAGTATGGTTATTCTACCACATAGTGCAAGACCGATAATTTAGTGTAAGATGCGCGGCACTCAGGCGGGTGGTAAATGTGTCCGTCTATTGTGAGACTAGAGCGGCGGGGGTTAGGGCAGACTCCCGCCGCTCCTTTTTATTTTGTTCAGCGGGCACAAAGAAGCGGCGATAACGTCGCTAAGCAGCACGTCGCCGCCGTCGAAAAATATCCTGAACTCGCCGCCCTTATCTCTACCCAAAAAGACGCCATCACTGTCGCCAAGAATCTGGACACGTTACCCGAAGAGGAGCGTACCCAAGCGCGGGCGCGTTTAATGAAGCACGATCAAAGCACGCTCGCGCTTCTCGCAGAAAAGCCGCCGATGCCTGCCGCCACGCGGACGGGCGCGCGCACTGGAAAGCAAGCCGCAAATGGCCTTCTTTGGCGCGTATTCGCCCTGTGACTGCTTTTTAGTCTTCAACGACCAGGACCACCCCTTCTCTATTTACAGGCCGAAAGAGGCACGGCATAATCCAGCCGCGTCATGTGTCGTGACAGTTGGCGCGTCATGTCATAGCAGATAACGGGAGGCTACCGCATGAAGAAAGAAGCAGCCGCCGCTTTCATTGGCGTGTCGGTCCGCACGCTGCAACGCCTCACTAAAAAGGGCGATATTCCTGTTAAGTACGTGCCCGGTAAAAAGGGCGAGGAGGCGGAATACGCCGAGAGCGACTTGGAAGGCTATCTTGAACGTAACAAGCCGGTGACGTTAATGCGCCCGGGCGTCGCGCCGCAGGCTGCTATGACACGTGCCGTGACAGGTGGCGTGCCACTTGGCACGCCACCTGACGTGACAACAAAGATGCTCGCTGCTTTCACGGCCATCGCCCAGCCAGCACGCCTCTCAGAGAAGCTTCTGCTTTCGCTTCCAGAGGCGGCGGCACTCTCAGGCATCCCGGTTGATAAACTTCGCTCTGCGGTCAAATCCAGGCGGCTGAAGGCCATAGCAGACATCGGGCGTGGGCTGGGAAAGATTCGTCGTTCAGACTTGGATGCTTACGTGCGGAAACTTTGAGTTGAATCCAACAGTGTTTATCCCATGTGGCACAATTGTGCCATAACAAATAGGCGTATCCGCCCATCTAAAATGGGCGGATACGCCTATGCGCCGGGTGCCCGTTTACTGTTACCGTATATTCATCGAACGGTCTGCAAGGTCGGCGTTTGCATGAGACTGCGCTTTCCCTCGCACTCTCCCTGCCAAAAGCCTTCCATTAACACCCAAGCTAGAGGAGGAAAACTAAATGTTCCAACTTCGTAGAGCTTTATTTACGTCGTTAGCAATTGCCGTCCTAAGTTTGTGCGCAGCGCAAACAAGCTCCGCCGATACTGTCGTCTTTGACAATGGCGCACCCAATGGGATCAATGGTCGTAACATAGGCGGGCCTTTCTACACGGCCGAGGATTTTACATTAACTTCAGCACAGTCCCTCACGAGCGTTCGCTTCTGGGGGCTGAGAGCGACGACTCTTCCCGGAGCCTTTACCGGGCAAATCTACTGGGAGTTTCGCGCCAACGCCGCCGGGGCTCCGGGCGCAGTGCTGACGAGCGGACTTAGTCCGGGTACTGAAACTTTTCGCGCGCCAAGTGTCTTCGCGGGTCTTAGCTCATACCAGTACGATTTCTCTGTCGGTTCAGTGAACCTTTCGGCCGGCACTTACTGGCTCGTGTTACATAACGGCGCTTTCGGTACCACCACCACCGGTGATTTATTCTGGGAGACGACGGCTCCGAATGCGACTTCTTCTGCATACCAAAGAACTGGAACTGCGAGCAGTTTTATCATTACCACCCCTCCCGCCAATCACCTTGCTTTCCAAATAAACGCGGCTGATGGTGCACCTATTCCTGAACCGACCACGCTGGTCATGCTCGGCCTCGGTTTAACGGGCGTGGCAGGCGCCGTCCGCAGACATCGCAAAACTAACAAGGGCTAAGAGGCGAGGGCGCCCCGGCATCACGTGAGCTCAGAATCACCCGCGGGCTTGAACAGTCTCGCGGGTGATTCGCTTTGTCTAAGAATGGTTTACCACGTCACCAGCCTGCCGCTCGCGCGCATGCCGCACCACAGGGCGAGCGCCACGGCTAAAACAAGGTCATCATGCGCGCCCTCTCTCCATGCCCCATATGAATCGTGCGCGGTGTCGAGGCTGATCTTCATCTGAAAGTTTTCCAGTTCGCGCACCAGGGCTTGCGCCTCCGGCAAGTCTGATGCGATCTTCAGCCCTCCGGTCTGCAATGCCACCTGCGCCGCGCTCACTAAATCGCGCTTCGGCACACGCGTTACCCCGCCCTCGTACGTCACAGCATCGCCGCCCGTGATCTGAATCGGCTTTAACACCACGCCGCTCTGTGGCCAGTGCGTCGCCGCCGGGGTCGAGCGACGCGGCGCCGCGCCGCCGCGGGTAGACTTGAGACCACTCACGGATGAGGCATGCGAAAGGGTGTCCCGGATGGAATCCTTAAACTGCACCTTGAACATATCCACAACGGGCGCGCCGACTCCGGTCGCGTCAATGGCGAGCACCGGCATGGTCGCTTGCCGTTGGTTCTCAATCCCGAACTGAGAGCCGTGATGACCTTCGCCATTAAAGCGCCTTAACGCCTGCTGGAGATCGTCGCTTGCGACGATGCGCGCCATGTCCGCAACGATTGCCGGGTAGGAAGTCCGCAGCGGCCAGCGCTGGAGGTGCCGGCAGTGAAACGTCCGGCTATCGCGTGCGGCTTGCGGTTGGCTTTCGAGGATCGCCAGTGCCGAATAGTCGGACGCTTGCCCGAGGTCTAAGCCGAGATAAAATCTATTCATTGTCATGCTGCAATGCTCCCGAAAAGCGGCAAAACATTCGAATCAAGCGCGCGCTGAATATCATCGTAAGAGAAAACTTGATCTTGAGTTTCAACGAACTCGCACAGGTATTCGGAGCGGAAAACCCAATCGGGAATCGAGCGGCGCTCCTGTTCTAACCACTCGCGCGCGATGCGCGGGCACATCCCGGCCGTGATCTTCGTCTTGTGCCAAGTGGAATCGCCTTCTTCCCACTCCTGAAAAAAGAAGCCGCGCTTGCCAAAGGGTGTGCTCAACAAAATGATGTCGCCGCCCGAGACGGCTAGCATCGGCCTGACTGCCTGGTACAGCTCATCGGGCACGCGCGCCGCTTCGTCGACGATCAAGAGCGAGACGCCGGAGAAGCCGCGAATGGTTTGCTCTTTACCCGGAAGCGCAACGACGCGCGAGCCGTTCGTAAATTCCAGCGAAAGCGCCGACTCATTCGCTAAGGGCAGCGGTGCCGGCAACGCGTTGTAAGCGTCGCGCACCTTGCGAAACAATTCCGAACTCTGGCGGTAGGACGGCGCGAGAAGCAACACGAGTGAGAAGGGAAAATAAAGCGCGCGGTGCAGGGCGCGAATTGATGAGATTGTGCTTTTGCCGGCCTGACGCGAGACGAGCATGATGATCTGCCGTGCAGTGGACTCTAGGATTTCAGCTTGCCACGGGTCGGGCGTTAGCCCGGCACGGCAAGCAAGCGCGACGGGATCGAGCGCTGGCTCATCGTGGCTGCCACTTAATAGCACGGCGCGCGCTTTTAACTTCTGAACCTCTGCCGCTAGATTCATGCTACACGCGAGGGTGCGAGTCCTCGCTCACCGAGCAGGAGTTTGATCTGTTCGACCTCTGCGCGCAGCTCGCTTAATTCTATCGCTTTGAATGAGTGCGTGAGGATGGCTTGCGCGGCTGAGTTCTCGGCAAAGAAGTTCCCGCACGTCAGGTTACGCTCTAAAGTCTCGACTGCCTTCACGGTCGCGGCCTGAAGCTTACTGATCGCCGTATCCACTACCGCGCGCTGTGCGTCTCGATACTTCTTTTGAAAGTCCGCGTCTTGGAGCCAGCGCATCAGACTACGTTTCGACACGCCGCAAGCCTTGCTCGCTTCATCCAAAGTCGGATGCTCCAGCAGTGCCGCGATAGCCTGCTCAGTTTTGCGTGTAAGCTTTTCGCCGTGTCCCTTTTTTATTGCCATCTGCGCTTACCTAGTGACATCCCCATGTCGTATCTGGACACACCCTTTCATAGCTTTAGTTTCCTGGCATTTTGGGCCATAAATAACGGAATGGCACTTATCGGACGCGCGGCCTCAATGAAAACGCCCTTTGCACAAAGTGTGTGCAGGCTTCGAATGTTTCACGCGCGCTTCCTTGTGGAAAAGTAGTCTCACAGGCTGTTGATTACCAAATAAGACCCGATAGCGGCGGTTCATCTCTGGCATTTATGCCAGAGATGAACCGCCCTTCGTGGTATAATGCAAGACGACCCGGACACCTGCTTGCAACAGATGCCGGGTCTAATCAGACCCAACGCGGATTGGACGCGCCCGGCATGACTGAACAAAGAATAACATTTCGTTTTAGACTGTATCCAACAAAGCAGCAAGTCGCGCTGTTTGAGCAGACGCTTGGCTTGTGTTCTGAACTCTACAACGCGCGCGTGGTTGTTCGCTAAAACGAATACTGACCGCTCGCGCGCATCTTTGCTTCAGTCGCTTCGTTCTGCCACCGCTCGCGTTCCGCAATGACGTTTTGGCGAAGGTGCGGCCACGAGTGCGTGAAAAAGTCGGCTTCGCTCTTGCCGGGATGCGCAGCGAGCCAAGCGCGCTGCAAGCTCTCACGTTCGGGCGCGATCTCTTCCTCGACTTGCGCCTCCCATTCGGCCCGCTTAGAGGCGCGCTCCTCCTCCAGTGAGGCGAGCCACGCGCGGCGGGCTTCTTGGTTGGCGAAGTAGCGCGCTTCGGCCTCGCGCGCCTCTTGTTTGAGCCGGGCCGCGCGGTCAATCGAATACTGTTGATATGGTTTTTGATAACTCATCTCTCTCTCTCTTTCTTTTCTCAAAGGAGCAGCGGGGCGCCGCCACTGGCTGAAAATGATGAACGGCGCCCCGGCCCGCTGCCGCTTACGGAACTAAACGGCAGGTTAAAGTAATTCAATTTACGCAGTACCTCATGCCAACCTCTTGAAAGCCACATTAATCCGCTGCATCATTTCCGTGTCGCCGGCGCGCTTGGCAAGAGGTAAAGCGTGCTGTGCGCATCGCGCGGCTGTGCGCGGGGTGGTTGTTGCGGCGCCCATTCCCCCGCGGAATCGCCCGCATCTTCGCCATAGTCTAACCATTCAATTTTGGCGTGAAGCCAACTGCGCACGTAAGACAACCAACGATAAAACTGACTGGTCGCCCACCGGTCTACGCGCCATTCTTTTGTCGGCGGGTGATAGCTGCGATGGATGGCGGGCACGAAACTTTTGAGCGTTTCAATGGCCAGCTTGAAGGCAGTTGTATCGTCGCTGCGCAATTTGATGGCATACCCGCCTTCGGAGTGATAGAGGGTGATCTTCGTCATGCGGCCCTCCCGCTTTCCTTCAATCCAGGCTGGCGAAAAATTGAGCAGCCCCACCTCTCCATCTCCTTTTGCGCGCCGCTATCCTGCATCGAGAAAATGATCCGACAATGCGGGCACGTTGCGAAGAAAAGGCCGCGCGCTTGCCGCTCCGCGTTTGCCGGCGTGCCGTCCGTTACAAAATCGTAGGGTCGAATTCTCATGCCGCTTTTTGCCCCTCTCTCTGAGCGTCAATGCACGCGCAGAGTGCTTCAACATCGTTCGGCACATGCGCCGGAATAACGATCTCATCGGGCAACGTTACATCGGGGAACACGCCGTCGCCGAGGGCTTCGATGATCGCGGCTTTGTGCTCAGTAAGACTTTCCTTCAAAGCGTCGTTGACCGAGCCTTTCGGACCGCGCGCGCGCAGATCATCGCCGTTGATGCAGAGTTGAACGCCGCGCCGGGCGGCGACTGTCAGAGCATCGATCATGTTCATGCGGTGCCCCCTTTCCGGAGTTCGCCGCGATCGTATTTCCGCGACGTGCGGTGCGCCATATTCCAAAGCTGGGCATCCGTCGCCGGCGAATCTTTGCCCAGCGCGCAGCGCGTGTCGCGCACCCCGCGCAACTGCTCGTAAAGGTCCTGCGCGTTTTCGGCGTACCCGTGAATCCAGCGACCGCAGGCCACGTCGCGCAAGCCTTTGTTTCGCTCGCCCTCGCCGAAGTACCGTCCGCCGTCGGACGGGTAAACGATTAGCTTACGATCTGTGTTGACGCTTTGGTGCTTCTCGGAAGTGGCCGCCTCGATCAGCCACGCCGGCGCGTCCGCCGGACCGAGCGGGTTGACCCATTCGCGCGACGGATCGCAGCCGGGCGCGACGAAGTAGCCGCCTTCGCCGCGGATGTCTATGCCTTTTCCAATTTTGCTTACGGAGTTGCGCACCTCGACGTGCGCGGGATAGTTGAAAATGTGATGCGCGCCGGCGCTTGGGGTTTTGGCCTGGGCGGTCGGCGGCAGGTCGCCGTGCTGCTCGACGAGCGCCGAGAGTGAAGCGTCCCCGCCTTTGTCAGGGTCAATGTCTAACACGAGCAAGCCGGAAGCCTTACCCGTCGGGATGCCGATGCCGGCGTCCGGCCACTTGGCCCAAAAAGCGCGGATCTTCTTCTCGTCGCGCGCGGCGTCTTTAAAGCCGTGAGGGGCGTAAGGTTTTTTATCCGGCTTCGTCGGGAAGACGGGCCAGCCGAGCGCGGCATATCTTAGGGCGTAGTCGAGATTAGCGAGCGGCGCCGTGGCGGCTGCTTCCTCCGCCGCCTCGCCGATCACAACCTCTTCGAGCTCGTCGCTGACTTCCTCCGCCGGCACGCGCACAAGGGGGGGTTCCAGCCCCCCCTTGTGAGGCGCAGGTTCGAGGGCGGGCGAACACCCCTTAAAGCTTTTATTACCATTCAAGGTAGATGTACTAGGGGGGGGCTGGAACCCCCCCTTGTGCCGCCTCCGGTCGGACTCTTGAAGCGCTTCTTCCAGCCAGGTAGGGGTAACGTCCGCCTTATCCTGCTGAGCGAGAATTTCATCCACGGGATCCATGATCTCTTCAATATCCGTGAAGTCCATAGCCCTGGTTAAACGGGTTTTGCGCAGGCCGAGCAGGACATCCCGCGTTGACCGATAGCTTTCCTCGAGTTCGCAGATAGCCCTCTCGTGAAAAATATCCAACGCGGCCAGCCGCTTGTCGATGTCTTCAGCGGTGACCGGATCGCCGGCGCTAACACGGTCGAGTATTCGCCGGTTTTCGGCCAACAGTATTTTTTCCCGCTGCTGGATGTATTCGCTAAGAGACAGCGGCCGGGAGTCTGTCGGCTTGGTGCTCGGCGGCATGTCCTCCACACGCTCGAACTGCGGTAACATCTTGAGGGCCTCGGCCATGATCTCCTGCCGCTTCTCCATCCTGTATTTACCATCGCGCTTCCACCGCACCTCATCGCTCTTCTTAACCTTGTGCTCGACCTCTTGGGCCCACACAGCCGCCGGCGTCAGATAGTCGGTATATCTGGTCCGCGCGCGCTTGTCCTTGCCCTCCATTTCGCCGGGCTTCGGGCGCTCAATATCAAAGATCATGCACCTGGTCAGGCGTGACCATTCGCGGTCTGCGTCGATCGCGTGCCGGGCTAGGTCGCGTGCCTGCAACTTGTTCTTGAACCGCCCCGCGCGCTTGGCCAGCGTGCTGTGGGCGATGCGCATCTCTCGGCCCTTGCAAAGACCCTGCACGGCGTCAACGAACCAGCGGAGTTCGGCGATTGGATAATCGCGCTCACATAGGATCAGGCTGCACCAGTCGAGCGTGCCGCCGAACTTCCATCCTAAGTAGCCCGCGCGTTCCTCGGGGGAGAAGGTGCGACGAGATGGCTGGGCGCTCATGTCCGGGCCTCCTCAAAAGAGAAGGCGCCGCCGCGCGCGCGGTAATTCGAAGCTGTTGCCTTTTGGCTGAACTGTGTTATTATTTTCATGGTAGTCACCGTCAACCCTGTCTTCAACAGGATTTAAATGGAGCCGCTTTTGCCGAGCGGCTCTTTTCGCGTTTAGGACCTTGAGCAGCGCGCGCTGCCCTTCTGCAAAGAAAAATCCAACCACTTAGCGCTGCCACACGCTAAGTGGTTGGATTTTGCGAGTCTCACGGCGACGGGCGGCGCGAGAAACTAAAATTTGCTCGCCGGTGGCAGACGGCATTTCTTGCCTCTTGCGCGCGGCGAGTAGTTATCGCATAATATCGACGACTGCTCGCACGTGAAGCGCGCGGTTACTAAATCATTGAGCGCGCTTTCTTTCGACGGACGGCGCGCTCAATGAATTCAACGAACCCAATCTACTCTCACCCGAGGCGGAAGTCAATCGTTATAGTCGCCTTCCGCGTCGCGCAACAGGTCATCCCACGTCATGCCGTAGTTTTTTAGCCGCCCGCGGATATTGCGGGCGCTGTAGCCGAGAACTCCAGCGAGGTTTTCTTGCGTCAGGTCCGCGCCGTGGCCGCGCAACTCACTGAGCGCGCCTTTCACGCCGGCTAGAAATTCTCTTTTCATAAACGTCCCGCCCGGCCCGCGTCTCAGTAACAGCCTAAACACGCCTTTTTCAAGTTGGCGCATTTCCGCATCCCGTTCGGCGAATATCTTGGCCAAGTCTCTGTCCGCCGTCGCCGCGTTGACCGAAAGCTTCTTACGCTTCTTAATGGCGTCAATTTTCGTTTGGTAGAACGGGCTTATCATATCCAATAACAGGTCGAGCAGTTCTGATACGGCATCGCCAGGGTCCCAAGTGTCAGCGAGGCCCGGGAGTTCTTCTTTTATCCGGTAGTGGTCGGGGTCAACCGTAATTTCGATGACACGGTTGCGCCGCCGCGCCTCGTCGCTCACTTCTTTCCTCTCTTCTTAGCAGCCCGCTTCGTAGGAGTGCCGCCATTGGCGTTTGCACGCCCTGTGGCTGCTTTTCCTGCGCCGGTCATGGCTTTGACGGCCTGCCGGTCTTCGGTCCAGGCTTATAGCTCATCACGTCGCTGTAACGCACGAACGGGCGCCCGGCGATCTCAACAAGCGGCAGCCGCCCGTCGCGCATAAGCCTTCTCACCCACTCGCGTGATACGTCCATGAGGCGCGCCGCCTGTGCCGGCGTCAATAGGTCCAAGTGGCTCGCTTCTCTCATGGGTGTTAATTTTAACCGCAAAGTTGACCGGGCGCAACTATTTTCTCGTGCTACATCCAGAGGCCACAAAAAGGCCAATATTCACGCCGAAAATATTTTCCTAAAAATAGTGGAAAGTAGTTGACAAGGCACAACTAATTGTGGATAATACCGTCATTGAAACGGCGACTACGCCAGAAAGGAACTAAAACGAAATGTTTAGACTAGAAGAGACAGACATAGCCAAGGCGGTCGAGAGAGCGAAAGAATTGCACCCGACAGTGCGCGTGATCGCTTACGGCGAGTACACCGTCACTGGCAGCCAGCCCGGCACCCTCTACACCGTCAAGTGCTACCGCGATACGGAAGGCTTCAAGACGGTTGAATGCACCTGCCAGACGTGTGACGGTGTGGCCTGCAAACACGGGATGGCAGCTGTGGCGCTTCACCTCTACATGGCGACCATTGAGATGATCATCCGCCGGAGAGCGGCACGAATCGCGCGCCAGAGGTCACACTAAATGAAACGGGATAGGAAAGCATTCGCAGTGCTTCCTATCCCTCACCCACAATTCATTCCTTTTGAGGAGATAAATTATGAGCACCAGGAAAAAGAATAGCACCAAACGCGCGCCGCGCGCCGCACTCGCCGAACACATCGCAGCGATCCTCCAGAACCCGGAGACGCCGGCGCCGCTCTACAACGCTATCGCGGACGAACTATGCACGCTGTCGGAAGACTACTGCCAAGCGGTCAGCGAGGCGCCTGCGTACATCGAATCGTGCCTCGACTACTACCAGCGTGGAGAGGCCAAGCGCACGAAAGGAGGGGGGCGGCTCGATGGCTAAGAAGCAAAACGATAGCGCAGAACATCGCGCCGAGTTGGCCGAACACATCGCGGCGATCGTCGCCGACCCGCTCACGCCCGCTTACCTGTACGAAGCGACGATGAACTTCCTTACCAGTGAGTCCAGCGAATTGTGGGCCGAGATGCTGGTCACGGCGCCCATCATCGAACGGGTGTTAGAGCGCGGCGGCTGCGGCTACATCCTGTGTCCGGGAAGTAAAGATGGCACCTGCCCCGGCCCGCAAGCTCACAAGAAAGGGGGCGCGCGATGACATCGCCTCTTCCGCGCGCGTGGCATCCGATAACACGCCGCGCTCGAGGGGGGCTTTGCCTATAAAATAGCGTTTGCCTATAAATTCAAAGCTATCGAAGCCGCTAAAAGGTAAGGTAGGTATGCCCCCGTAATCCAGTACCCAAACTTTACCAGAGTGTTCACCCTCCCGGAGAAAAGCGGAAGGCCGCTGGCTAATCCAGCCGGGGGCATACCTAGTATGGTTATTCTACCACATAGTGCAAGACCGATAATTTAGTGTAAGATGCGCGGCACTCAGGCGGGTGGTAAATGTGTCCGTCTATTGTGAGACTAGAGCGGCGGGGGTTAGGGCAGACTCCCGCCGCTCCTTTTTATTTTGTTCAGCGGGCACAAAGAAGCGGCGATAACGTCGCTAAGCAGCACGTCGCCGCCGTCGAAAAATATCCTGAACTCGCCGCCCTTATCTCTACCCAAAAAGACGCCATCACTGTCGCCAAGAATCTGGACACGTTACCCGAAGAGGAGCGTACCCAAGCGCGGGCGCGTTTAATGAAGCACGATCAAAGCACGCTCGCGCTTCTCGCAGAAAAGCCGCCGATGCCTGCCGCCACGCGGACGGGCGCGCGCACTGGAAAGCAAGCCGCAAATGGCCTTCTTTGGCGCGTATTCGCCCTGTGACTGCTTTTTAGTCTTCAACGACCAGGACCACCCCTTCTCTATTTACAGGCCGAAAGAGGCACGGCATAATCCAGCCGCGTCATGTGTCGTGACAGTTGGCGCGTCATGTCATAGCAGATAACGGGAGGCTACCGCATGAAGAAAGAAGCAGCCGCCGCTTTCATTGGCGTGTCGGTCCGCACGCTGCAACGCCTCACTAAAAAGGGCGATATTCCTGTTAAGTACGTGCCCGGTAAAAAGGGCGAGGAGGCGGAATACGCCGAGAGCGACTTGGAAGGCTATCTTGAACGTAACAAGCCGGTGACGTTAATGCGCCCGGGCGTCGCGCCGCAGGCTGCTATGACACGTGCCGTGACAGGTGGCGTGCCACTTGGCACGCCACCTGACGTGACAACAAAGATGCTCGCTGCTTTCACGGCCATCGCCCAGCCAGCACGCCTCTCAGAGAAGCTTCTGCTTTCGCTTCCAGAGGCGGCGGCACTCTCAGGCATCCCGGTTGATAAACTTCGCTCTGCGGTCAAATCCAGGCGGCTGAAGGCCATAGCAGACATCGGGCGTGGGCTGGGAAAGATTCGTCGTTCAGACTTGGATGCTTACGTGCGGAAACTTTGAGTTGAATCCAACAGTGTTTATCCCATGTGGCACAATTGTGCCATAACAAATAGGCGTATCCGCCCATCTAAAATGGGCGGATACGCCTATGCGCCGGGTGCCCGTTTACTGTTACCGTATATTCATCGAACGGTCTGCAAGGTCGGCGTTTGCATGAGACTGCGCTTTCCCTCGCACTCTCCCTGCCAAAAGCCTTCCATTAACACCCAAGCTAGAGGAGGAAAACTAAATGTTCCAACTTCGTAGAGCTTTATTTACGTCGTTAGCAATTGCCGTCCTAAGTTTGTGCGCAGCGCAAACAAGCTCCGCCGATACTGTCGTCTTTGACAATGGCGCACCCAATGGGATCAATGGTCGTAACATAGGCGGGCCTTTCTACACGGCCGAGGATTTTACATTAACTTCAGCACAGTCCCTCACGAGCGTTCGCTTCTGGGGGCTGAGAGCGACGACTCTTCCCGGAGCCTTTACCGGGCAAATCTACTGGGAGTTTCGCGCCAACGCCGCCGGGGCTCCGGGCGCAGTGCTGACGAGCGGACTTAGTCCGGGTACTGAAACTTTTCGCGCGCCAAGTGTCTTCGCGGGTCTTAGCTCATACCAGTACGATTTCTCTGTCGGTTCAGTGAACCTTTCGGCCGGCACTTACTGGCTCGTGTTACATAACGGCGCTTTCGGTACCACCACCACCGGTGATTTATTCTGGGAGACGACGGCTCCGAATGCGACTTCTTCTGCATACCAAAGAACTGGAACTGCGAGCAGTTTTATCATTACCACCCCTCCCGCCAATCACCTTGCTTTCCAAATAAACGCGGCTGATGGTGCACCTATTCCTGAACCGACCACGCTGGTCATGCTCGGCCTCGGTTTAACGGGCGTGGCAGGCGCCGTCCGCAGACATCGCAAAACTAACAAGGGCTAAGAGGCGAGGGCGCCCCGGCATCACGTGAGCTCAGAATCACCCGCGGGCTTGAACAGTCTCGCGGGTGATTCGCTTTGTCTAAGAATGGTTTACCACGTCACCAGCCTGCCGCTCGCGCGCATGCCGCACCACAGGGCGAGCGCCACGGCTAAAACAAGGTCATCATGCGCGCCCTCTCTCCATGCCCCATATGAATCGTGCGCGGTGTCGAGGCTGATCTTCATCTGAAAGTTTTCCAGTTCGCGCACCAGGGCTTGCGCCTCCGGCAAGTCTGATGCGATCTTCAGCCCTCCGGTCTGCAATGCCACCTGCGCCGCGCTCACTAAATCGCGCTTCGGCACACGCGTTACCCCGCCCTCGTACGTCACAGCATCGCCGCCCGTGATCTGAATCGGCTTTAACACCACGCCGCTCTGTGGCCAGTGCGTCGCCGCCGGGGTCGAGCGACGCGGCGCCGCGCCGCCGCGGGTAGACTTGAGACCACTCACGGATGAGGCATGCGAAAGGGTGTCCCGGATGGAATCCTTAAACTGCACCTTGAACATATCCACAACGGGCGCGCCGACTCCGGTCGCGTCAATGGCGAGCACCGGCATGGTCGCTTGCCGTTGGTTCTCAATCCCGAACTGAGAGCCGTGATGACCTTCGCCATTAAAGCGCCTTAACGCCTGCTGGAGATCGTCGCTTGCGACGATGCGCGCCATGTCCGCAACGATTGCCGGGTAGGAAGTCCGCAGCGGCCAGCGCTGGAGGTGCCGGCAGTGAAACGTCCGGCTATCGCGTGCGGCTTGCGGTTGGCTTTCGAGGATCGCCAGTGCCGAATAGTCGGACGCTTGCCCGAGGTCTAAGCCGAGATAAAATCTATTCATTGTCATGCTGCAATGCTCCCGAAAAGCGGCAAAACATTCGAATCAAGCGCGCGCTGAATATCATCGTAAGAGAAAACTTGATCTTGAGTTTCAACGAACTCGCACAGGTATTCGGAGCGGAAAACCCAATCGGGAATCGAGCGGCGCTCCTGTTCTAACCACTCGCGCGCGATGCGCGGGCACATCCCGGCCGTGATCTTCGTCTTGTGCCAAGTGGAATCGCCTTCTTCCCACTCCTGAAAAAAGAAGCCGCGCTTGCCAAAGGGTGTGCTCAACAAAATGATGTCGCCGCCCGAGACGGCTAGCATCGGCCTGACTGCCTGGTACAGCTCATCGGGCACGCGCGCCGCTTCGTCGACGATCAAGAGCGAGACGCCGGAGAAGCCGCGAATGGTTTGCTCTTTACCCGGAAGCGCAACGACGCGCGAGCCGTTCGTAAATTCCAGCGAAAGCGCCGACTCATTCGCTAAGGGCAGCGGTGCCGGCAACGCGTTGTAAGCGTCGCGCACCTTGCGAAACAATTCCGAACTCTGGCGGTAGGACGGCGCGAGAAGCAACACGAGTGAGAAGGGAAAATAAAGCGCGCGGTGCAGGGCGCGAATTGATGAGATTGTGCTTTTGCCGGCCTGACGCGAGACGAGCATGATGATCTGCCGTGCAGTGGACTCTAGGATTTCAGCTTGCCACGGGTCGGGCGTTAGCCCGGCACGGCAAGCAAGCGCGACGGGATCGAGCGCTGGCTCATCGTGGCTGCCACTTAATAGCACGGCGCGCGCTTTTAACTTCTGAACCTCTGCCGCTAGATTCATGCTACACGCGAGGGTGCGAGTCCTCGCTCACCGAGCAGGAGTTTGATCTGTTCGACCTCTGCGCGCAGCTCGCTTAATTCTATCGCTTTGAATGAGTGCGTGAGGATGGCTTGCGCGGCTGAGTTCTCGGCAAAGAAGTTCCCGCACGTCAGGTTACGCTCTAAAGTCTCGACTGCCTTCACGGTCGCGGCCTGAAGCTTACTGATCGCCGTATCCACTACCGCGCGCTGTGCGTCTCGATACTTCTTTTGAAAGTCCGCGTCTTGGAGCCAGCGCATCAGACTACGTTTCGACACGCCGCAAGCCTTGCTCGCTTCATCCAAAGTCGGATGCTCCAGCAGTGCCGCGATAGCCTGCTCAGTTTTGCGTGTAAGCTTTTCGCCGTGTCCCTTTTTTATTGCCATCTGCGCTTACCTAGTGACATCCCCATGTCGTATCTGGACATACCCTGTTATGGCTTTAGTTTCCTGGCATTTTGGGCCATAACTTTACGGAATGGTCCTTATCGGACTCGGCGCCTCAATGAAAACGCCCTTTGCACAAACCTTGTGCAGGCTTCGAATGTTTCACGCGCGCGCTCTTGTGGAAAACGGCGCATTTCGGTTCGCCGTCTTCTTCTCACCGGTAACGAGCCATGTGCTTCCGCATCGCTTCGTCCACCCGCGCGCCTGGTTGTTCGCTAAAACGAATACTGACCGCTCGCGCGCATCCGCGCTTCAGTCGCTTTGATCTGCTGCCGCTCGCGTTCCTCAATGACGTTTTGGCGAAGGTGCGGCCACGAGTGCGTGAAAAAGTCGGCTTCGCTCTTGCCGGGATGCGCAGCGAGCCAAGCGCGCTGCAAGCGCTCACGTTCGGGCGCGATCTCTTCCTCGACTTGCGCCTCCCATTCGGCCCGCTTGAGCGCGCGCGCCTCTTCCAATGAGGCAAGCCATGCGCGGCGGGCTTCTTGGTTGGCGAAGTAGCGCGCTCCGGCCTCGCGCGCCTCTTCTTTGAGCCGGGCCGCGCGGTCAATTGAATACTGCTGGTATGGTTTTTGGTAACTCATCGTTCCCTCCCTCTCTTTTTCTTAAGAGCACGCGGGCGTCGCCACTGGCTGAAATGATGGACGGCGCCCCGGCCCGCTGCCGCTTACGGAATTAAGCGGCAGGTTAAAGTAATTCAATTTACGCAGTACCTCATGCCAACCTCTTGAAAGCCACATTAATCCGCTGCATCATTTCCGTGTCGCCGGCGCGCTTGGCAAGAGGTAAAGCGTGCTGTGCGCATCGCGCGGCTGTGCGCGGGGTGGTTGTTGCGGCGCCCATTCCCCCGCGGAATCGCCCGCATCTTCGCCATCGTCTAACCATTCAATGTTGGCGTGAAGCCAACTGCGCACGTAAAACAACCAACGATGAAACTGACTGGTCGCCCACCGGTCTACGCGCCATTCTTTTGTCGGCGGGTGATAGCTGCGATGGATGGCGGGCACGAAACTTTTGAGCGTTTCAATGGCCAGCTTGAAGGCAGTTGTATCGTCGCCGCGCAATTTGATGGCATACCCGCCTTCGGAGTGATAGAGGGTGATCTTCGTCATGCGTGCGCCCCCCTCGCCGGCGAGTTCGCCAAGATGCGAAGCGCCGCGTCCACTGTACGTTCAGCGTAGGTATCGTCCCGCTCCTGCGCTTTCGGGCTGAGCTTTGATAATTCGGCGATCACAGAATGCCGGGGCCATCCGTTCCTTGCGGCGACGATCGACCAGCAAACGTCTGCATTCGAGCGGTCTGGCTGATCCGTGTCCGTGCGCGGTGCGCGGTGTAGAAAGCCGTCATAATCCGGCCAACCATCCGGCAGTTTTGAGTTCGAGTAACTCGAATCTTTCGCGATAATGCGTGCGGGCGGCGGTGGCGCGAGGAGTCCGGCGCGCTCTAAATCAGCGACCGGAACCAACCGTCCCGGCGCGGACATCAGAAGTCGCACGCGCGGGCTGGTGCCGTCTGAGTGACAGCGCTCCGGTTTCTTGTTAAGCGATCCGGGCCAGCGTGTTGAACCGGACGAGCCGCGATTCGCGCCGGTACCCTTTAACGCCGCAAAAAACCTTTTGCGCACAGTATCGAACGCGTCGTCGCTCAGCTCGCCGGCGAGGGCAATGAACGCCTGGCCGTTGCCGGGGCTAGTCCAATGCTGAAGAAAACTAAAACTTGAAAGTTGCCGCATCACGCCGGCAGTGCAGTCATCCACGTGGACGATGCGCCGCTCGCACCGGGGCCTGATAATCAAACTTTCAGGGCGGGTTTCATTCCGCTCTAAATAGCGCGCCAAATGTTTGCGCAGCGAAATCTCGTCTACAACTTCGAACAACGCCGGCGGCGAGCCTTTCGGCCTGGTCTCGTCGAGTAAGGTGACTTCGAAGCTAGTCGCGCCGGCGCTGGCGAAAGCTGTCACCGCGCGCTCTGCGTCCGATTCGCGGTCAATTTGGACGGGCGCGGGCGGTGCCGTTCGAGGCGCGGGAGGGGGGGGGCAGGCGGACAAATTGTCCGCCTGCTTTTGCCCGTTTTTACAATTTCCCTCAGCGTTTTCGCGTTTCCCCCCGAAAGTTGCGGCGCGCAGTTCGCTCTCCTTAATGGCCTCGTCTATCCACCCGGCGTTTTTGCTGTCCGCCATGGTAGACACAGCGGGAAGGGGAGTAGATGAGGGCGGCGCGGGTCCGGTCAGCGCAATTAAGGGCCGCAGCGCCAGGATCAGCGCGTCCCGCTCCGGTCCGGTAAGCCGCCCTTCCTGTGCCATCTCGCACGCCAGCGCGACGCCGCGCGAAATGGAGTTGAGCGCGCGTTCGAAGCTTGGCGGCTTGGGGCTCGGGTCTTCCGGCGGGCCGGGTGGCTCTGGCGGCGCAGGCTCGGGTACATAGTTCGGGGCGAAGGCGGGAAATTCTTTCCTGAACTCTTCGACGCACTCGGCGGCGGCACGGTTGAATTTGTCAACGCGGTTGCCGCGAAGGGAGCGGGCGCGGCGCATGACCTTGATGATTAAATCGGTCAAGCGGTCGGTGTAAACTGCGACAGGTTTTTGGCACCCGGCCACCTGACGCACCGCTCGATCCATGAAGCCAAGATGCGAGGCGCGCTGGAACTGAAAAATGGGCATCCACCCGGTTCGGCGCCAACTGCGCGCGAGTGATTCTTGCCGCCGCTGCTTATCTTCCGCTGGCAGAGCGTCGGAGATTACTTCCCGTCGTTTGTAGCATTCCGCGATCCACGCCGGGCATGAGAAGAAGCGGTCGCGCGTGCGGCGTTTGTCGGCACGTCGCGCGGCATCAATTAGCGCCATGTACGCCGCCTGTGCCTCTTGCGGCACCGCGCAGAAGGTCATCACGGCGCTGAATGATCCGAAGAGGTCCGAAGTCCATCCGCGCGCTTTCAATGTGGGCTGGTCAACGAGCCGTTCTGAACCGTCCGGTGCGTCTTCAGGGCCGAAGAGGTCATCCAGGCTTGCTCTTGCGTAAGGTGTGGTTTGTGCTATACTTTGCATAGTAGTCACCGTAAAACCTGTCTTCAACAGGAAGTAAAGAGAAGCTGCTGAGCGATAAACTCAGCAGCTTTTCGCGTTGTCTCATGCGGCCTGCGCGCTCAACGCGCGTTGTTCGTTCATTCGTTTGAACGCTTCGATATGGCTTGGCGAGTAGAGGGCACGGTCCCCAAATCGGAAGCACGCGATTAGCTTTCGCGCGCGTAGTACACGCACATAGGAGGGTGAAATACGCAGCATCTCCGCGACCTCGCGCTCCGTGAATAAAGGTTCCTTAGCCGCTGACATGTTTATGCTCATCGGTCTCACCTCAAAATTTGAGTTGCTTGAAACTGTGGGTAGGCTTTAGAATGCGGACAAAGGCCGGGTTCTATAACCTAGCCGCCACAGTTCATGTGGTTGTCAATAGCAGGCGTCGCGAACTTTTCCACGGTAGCGCGGCGCTTCTGCTTTTAGAATTACTTTATGCTCTAAGTGTTCAATTTAACACAGAGTGCCTCAACAAACAACCTCTTTTGGTACGGCGCTATGAGAAGCGGGATACCACCTCTTGCCAAGTGTTGATGCCTCGGCGGCGGCGCCACTTCTCTAGGGCGCTTTCACTAACTTCCAGGACCTTTGCGGCGGCTATTTGTGTGGCGTCATCGCCCAACTCCGCGAGCGCGCTTTCTATCCGCGCATCCGTGATCTTGGCGCTGCCGCGCGTCTCTTCGCGAAAGAACTCCAGGGCCTCTCTTGCCACCTCTAGATCATCGTTAGTCGCATTGGGAGCGAGATGGCCCTGCAAATTTATTAACAGTCCATGAGTGGGCCACCAGTGCGCCTCTAGTGTGAGGAGACTGTGCTTGTGCGTTATCACGTACGCGCTGAATAGCGTTAATGCACTGTATGGAAAACTTGGGTTGGGGACTACTTCCGGCCTCTTCGCTCGGAGGCTTGCTATATGGTTAGGGAATGGTGGCGGCGGGGGCGTCTTGAATCCAACATCTAAGCCGGTGAGTACAACTGAGAAGTCTTTAAAGCGCGATGAGAGTGCTTTATTGGGTACGGCCCCTCTCCAGTGGTCGCCGTAGGCAAATGCCTTTACTAGCCCTGAAGTGTACTGGCGATTCCAGGGCTTGCCCGCCCTTAAACCAGCATATATTTCACCAGTAGGCTCTACAGTGGGTTCCTTTAATAACTCAGGTCGCGCACAGTAGGGGCATGATGGCGGTGCGTCATGTGCCTTGTTCCCGTTCTTACCGCCCATTGTTTTCCATCACTTCTTACGCCGGCTCTTTGTGCGAGCGCGAGAACTCTTTGAAGCCGGCGCGCAAGGTGAGCATCTCGGAGCGCGTGGCGTTGATCACGGGCTCGACGCGATCAAGAATGGTCTTGACCAGCGAGCTGGTTACATTCTCGTCGCTCATTTCTTCACCCTCTTCTTACCGGTGCTATGTAGTGCCCAAGTATCGTCTTACGCTGGGACGAAATGTGGGCACTACACTGCGGCCTTAATATCTCGCAACTTTTCTAGCCGCGCCTTAGTGCTGCGTGCCCATCGCTCGTATGACTCTGCTTCTCTCCGCGCGCGCCAGTACCGCCGGGCGGGGTCGTGGTTGTAGTTTCCGCTGGACCTCGTGACATAGATCGGGACGCCGTCTCTTTTTGGGCAGAGGCAAGCGCCGAAGGGAATTTGCTGCTTCCACTTTTCGACTTCAGCCCAAAGCTCGGCTGCTTTTGTCTCGCCCGTGGAGATTGCATCAAACAACCCCTCAATCGCCTGATCAAGCGTCGCGTATTCCCCGAGGTAAGCAATCGTCTTCTGGCGCACTTTGCTGCCTACTCGCTTATTAGCAACGAGGTAATTACCTTGCTGCTTGACCCGCACGAACATTATCGCTTCCGCCCTTTCTTGCCCGCCCGCTTCGTAGGAGTGCCGCCATTGGCGTTTGCGCGCCCTGTGGCTGCTTTTTCTTGCTTGGCAGTAGTCTCGGCCTGAGCTTTCGAGGTAGGCCCTGGCTTAGTCTTGCGGTGCCGCGCGGATTCGAGGGCCTCCGCTTTGATGAGGAGCACGTGCCCGAACTTCTCAGCGGGCAGCGTCCCGTCTAAAACCATCTGCCGCACCCTCGCCGTTGACAGCCCCAACTCCGCCGCAACCTCCCTTGTCGTGAAGGTATCTTTTCTCATGGGCCGGAAGATTAACACGTCTCCAATTATTTACGCAATAGTAAATTATTTACTTGACAGTTGCTTACTATTCGGTTAGTATCTCTCTTGTCAGCCGGGGATGCCCGAACGAAAGGAACTAAAGCCATGATGAACATTGACCAAAACAGAATGAGCGAAGTAATTCAGGGAGCTTTCGACAAGGCGACGGGCAGCAAGCGGTGGCAGGCGGCCATTGCAAAGGCTAAGGCTCAGCTCGAATCCAACCCGTACCTCCACTTCGACGGCGACGCGCTCTTGATCCTCAGCGATTCAAACGAAATCTATCGCGCCAACGGCACCTGCCAGTGCAAGGCGTTCGCGCAAGGCCAACCCTGCTGGCACCGCGCGGCGGCCCGGCTCGTCGAGCGATACAACGAAGCGGCGCGCTAAAAGCGAAACGGGATAGGCGAGTGGCCGCTCACCTATCCCATCACCCACAATTCATTCTTCGGAAGGACAAATTATGAGCACACTAAAGAATACCACGCCGCGCAAGGGGCGGATGGCCTTGAAAGGGATCAGTGAATCGCCGGGGCCGGAGGCGCGCGCGAGAGACGCGGGAGACGGCGGGAGAGCAAAGGTGCCGTCGAGGATGGCAGAGCGCCCGCCGCACATGGAGGCGGAACTGGCTGTGCACCTCGCGGCCATCCTCGCGCACCCGTTTACGCCGGCGGGACTTTACAACGCCATCGCGGATGAGATCACGGCGCTGGACTCGGGCGTTCCGGCGGGCGAATCAACGGACACGCCCGAGTATATCGAGCGAATCTTAAATTGGCACCGGGGCTTCGGCTTTCGCTCTCTCGGCCATTACACGGAAGAGCGGTTAGCGGATGGTCGGATCATAACTCACTTGAAAAGGGGCGCGCGCTAAACATTCCTCAAAAGATTGTGAGATGAGAGCGGCAGGGCCTCACTTCCCTGCCGCTCTTAGTTTGTGCGCAACCGGCACGCCTACGCACGCGCCTCTTCCGCGCGCGCGGCATCCGGTAACACGCCAGCGGGCGGGCGTGACGACTTTTCGGCCACGGTGGCCGAAAAGTCAGTCTTCATCTCTCCACGCGGGCGGGCGTGACACGCTCGTTCGGGGGCGGTACCATGGTACCGCTTTCCAGCGCTGCGACTGTCTCCGCCGCGCGCACAAGGCAACTGCCACGAATTTCGTGTCACGGTGACACGAAATTCGTTAGACGCAAAAAAAAATATCGTCCGAACAGACTTAGTGCCACAGTGGAACCATGTTGACGATTCACCAACCCTTGCCGAAATTGGCGACCGTGATGGCGTCTTTTTGGGTGGGGATAAGGGCGGCGAGTTCGGGGTATTTCTCGACAGCGGCGACGTGGCGGCGTGCTTCATTTATACGTGGCTGAGGCACACCGGTGCGCTCTGAAATCTTTTCTTCCGAGTCCGCCTTGTGGGGTCTTCCGCCTTTAGGGTTTTTATCGTTTTTCGATAAAAACTCAGACTGCAAAACTGTCGCTGCTGTTTCCGCTAACGCAACGATATTCTTTGATAGTTCAAAGGGCGTTAAATCCTTGCGCCGGACGTTCTCTTCCAACTCAATCTCGCGCTTCTCAATCTCTGAGAGTTCGGCATACAGGTGGGCGTGATGTTCTTAGGCGTTACCGTGGTAACGCCTTCTAGTAAAGCGCCCGTGCGCAGGTGGGCGTGATTGGGGGTTTCTACCAACATTTGGTAAAAACTCCCTTTCATCACTCCACGCGTGGGCGCGCGCACACTGGAAAGCGGTACCATGGTAACGCCTAAGAACGAGCGTCAAGTGGTTTTAAGTCAACCACGGTTAAGCTAACGGGCGTCTAAGCGCTTAGACGCGCTCGTCATGGCCGAAGTGTTTTAATTCAACCACGGTTAAGCTAACGGATTTATTACCCACGGCGGGTAATAAATCCAACAGCAGGTTTTAAGTCAACCACGGTTAAGCTAACGGGCGTGTAAGCGCTTACACGCGCAAAGCGCCCGTGCGCAGGGTATTTCCTGCGTGTAGGCGCCTACACGCGCAAAGCTCACGCGCGCAGGGCGTTTCCAGCGTCTAGACGTCTAGACGCGCTTTCCTGGAGTTACAAAGCGCCCGTGCGCAGGTGGGCGTGACATTTCCACCATGGTGGAAATTGGCTGCTGCAATGGCGGAGCGAGAGATTTCCACCCGGGTGGAAAAGGAGATTTGTCCATATGGACAAATCGGTGAGATACCCGAAAAACACCTCCGCCCGCTAACGCACCTTTTGCCCGAGTTGCAGCGGCAAGCATCTCCCCACGCGGACGGGCGCGCACACTGGAAAGCAAGCCGCAATGGCCTTCTTTGGCGCATACGTGCTCTGTAGCTGCTTTTCAGCCCCGAAAGCCCCCGCGAAGCCGAGCCCCGTAAGACTTCGCGCCTGACGAGCCCCGAAAGTCCCGCAAATCCCTTGCGCGGCTTTCGCGCGCCGTGGTAAAGAGGCGTCCCATGAACAAGAAAGAAGCGGCAGAGTATCTCGGCCTCTCGACCCGCGCGCTTGAGTACCACGTCAAACAGGGCAATATCGGCGTTACTTACGAGCGCGGGCGCACCGGCGACGTGGCGGTGTTTGACGAGGCGGGCCTGCGCGCGCTAAAGGCTAAGATCACCCGCCCGGCGAGGCCCGCCACACCGGCCGTAATGGAAGCCGCGCAAACGCCCGAAACGGAGCCGCGAAGCCTTGTGAGGCTTTCGGACGTGGCACCCTTCACCGGACTAGCGCAGGCGCTCCAAAACCTGTTAGAAGCCAAGCCGCGCGCCCCTGTGCCCACTCTATCGCTTGCCGACAAGCTGACGCTCTCACTCATGGAAGCCGCGCAGCTCGCCGGCCTCTCTCGCGGTCATATCCGTGAAGCCATCGAAGACGGAAAGCTGAAGGCCCGGATCATCGGGCGCGGATGGCGGGTGAAGCGTAGCGACTTGGACGCTTACGTGAAGAAACTGTGAGGCGGCGGCATGACCATTGACTTGCTGCCCCAGTTGGCGTACAAGCACCTGCTGGCCATCAGGCCAGGGAGCGGGACCACCCGCGCGCGTGCGGTCGCCCGAGCAGTCCCTAACGCCAATCTCCCTTCCAGAGGCTGGCGCTAAGGCAGTAAACACGACCAATGGGTGTGATTTTCTAGTATCACGGCGCAAAGCTAATAAGGGCTAAGAAGCGAGGACGCTCCAGCATCACGCAAACGCAGAAGCACCCGCCAGCTATTTAAGCCGGCGGGTGCTTCGCTTTGCCTGCGAATGGTTTACCACGTTACCAGCCTTCCACTCGCGCGCATGCCGCACCACAGGGCGAGCGCCACAGCTAAAACAAGATCGTCGTGCGCGCCCTCTCTCCACGCCCCGTAACTATCATGCGCGGTGTCGAGACTGATCTTCATCTGGAAGTTTTCCAGTTCGCGCACCAGGGCTTGCGCCTCCGGCAAGTCTGAGGCGATCTTCAGACTGCCGGTCTGCAAGGCAACCTGCGCCGCGGAGACTAGATCGCGCTTTGGCACACGCGTTACCCCGCCCTCGTACGTCACAGCATCACCGCCCGTGATCTGAATGGGCTTTAAGACCACGCCGACCTTTGGTGGGGTAATGGAGATCGAGGGTCCCGGTACGCCAGGCCCGACCGAAAATGAGGGGATAATGGTGTAGGGGTTAGAATCTCGAAACTCCGCCTTGAACATATCCACAACGGGCGCGCCGACTCCCGTCGCGTCAATAGCGAGCACCGGCATGGTCGCCTCTCGCTCTTCCTCGATCGCCGAAATAGTGCCCCTGTGACCTCCCCTATTAAACTGTCTTAACGCCCCCTGCAAGTCATCGCTTGCAACGATGCGGGCCATGTCCGCAACGATTGCCGGGTAGGAAGTCCGCAGCGGCCAGCGCTGGAGGTGCCGGCAGTGAAACGTCCGGCTATCGCGTGCGGTTTGCGGCTGGCTTTCGAGGATCGCTAAGGCGGAATAGTCGGACGCTTGCCCGAGGTCTAAGCCGAGATAAAATCTATTTGTTGTCATGCTGCAAGGCTCCCGAAAAGCGGCAAAACATTCGAGTCAAGCGCGCGCTGAATATCATCGTAAGAGAAAACCTGATCTTGAGTTTCAACGAACTCGCACAGGTATTCGGAGCGGAAAACCCAATCGGGAATCGAGCGCCGCTCGGCTTCCAGCCACTCGCGCGCGATGCGCGGGCACATCCCGGCCGTGATCTTCGTCTTGTGCCAAGTGGAATCGCCTTCTTCCCACTCCTGGAAAAAGAAGCCGCGCTTGCCAAAGGGTGTGCTCAACAAAATGATGTCGCCGCCCGAGACGGCTAGCATCGGCCTGACGGCCTGGTACAACTCGTCGGGCACGCGCGCCGCTTCGTCGACGATCAAGAGCGACACGCCGGAGAAGCCGCGAATGGTTTGCTCTTTACCCGGAAGCGCAACGACGCGCGAGCCGTTCGTAAATTCCAGCGAAAGCGCCGACTCATTCGCTAAGGGCAGAGGTGCCGGCAACGCGTTGTAAGCGTCGCGCACCTTGCGAAACAATTCCGAGCTCTGGCGGTAGGATGGCGCGAGAAGCAAGACGAGTGAGAAGGGAAAATAAAGCGCGCGGTGCAGGGCGCGAATTGACGAGATTGTGCTTTTGCCGGCCTGACGCGAGACGAGCATGATGATCTGGCGAGCGGTGGACTCTAGGATTTCAACTTGCCACGGGTCGGGCGTTAGCCCGGCACGGATCGCAAGCGCGACGGGATCGAGCGCTGGCTCATCGTGGCTGCCACTTAATAGCACGGCGCGCGCTTTTAACTTCTGAACCTCTGCCGCTAGATTCATGCTACACGCGAGGGTGCGAGTCCCTTCTCATCGAGCAGGAGTCTAATTCCTTCGATCTCTGCGCGCAGCTCGCTCAATTCTATCGCCTTGAATGAGTGCGTGAGGATGGCTTGCGCCGCTGAGTTCTCGGCAAAGAAGTTCCCGCACGTCAGGTTACGCTCTAAAGTCTCGACTGCCTTCACGGTCGCGGCCTGAAGCTTACTGATCGCCGTATCCACTACCGCGCGCTGTGCGTCTCGATACTTCTTTTGAAAGTCCGCGTCTTGGAGCCAGCGCATCAGACTACGTTTCGACACGCCGCAAGCCTTGCTCGCTTCATCCAAAGTCGGATGCTCCAGCAGTGCCGCGATAGCCTGCTCAGTTTTGCGTGTAAGCTTTTCGCCGTGTCCCTTTTTTATTGCCATCTGCGCTTACCTAGTGACATCCATGTCGTATCTGGACATACCCTGCCATGGCTTTAGTTTCCTGGTATTTTGGGCCATAAATAACGGAATGGCGCTTATCGGACTCGGCGCCTCAATGAAAACGCCCTTTGCACAAAGTGTGTGCAGGCTTCAAATGTTTCACGCGCGCTTCCTTGTGGAAAAGTAGTCCCACAGGCTGTTGATCACATGACGTTCTCTGAGGCGTCACCGTCTTCAAAGTCCGCACTATCATGAACGCGTTTCAAAGCTTCAACCATCATGTCTCTTTCAAGCAGCGCGACTTTCGCGCTGTGTCCTCTCCAACCATCCGCCTCCGGCCGGCGCCGGCGAGCTTCCGCTTCTCCGATCCGTTTTGCGTCCTCCAGGGTGGCGGCGAAGGTGAAAACAACGTGCACCCAAATTTCCGTTGGTTGACGTTCAGTGACCCTCTCCTGCGCATCAAGTCCCGGAGTCAGAATGAACTTAACGTCTTGACCTTCGCGACCCTCTTCGACCGCGTATTCCGGGTCAACTCTTATTGCGACTAGCGCAATACAGTAGAAATTCATTCCCTTAAACCGCCTTACCCGGCGGCGGTCACAACCGCCGCCCTCAAACTCGGATCATTCCCGTTCACCGCTTCGATGAACGTGTCGACTATCGAATGCTTGTCCTGGTTGACCTCAACGCGCACGATTCGATCAACGTAAACAATTCGTTCGCCGCGCCCTTCGATCACCGGCACCACCTGCGGGCGATCATCTGCGGCGCGCGTTGCGCTACCGCTATTAGCACGCGCACCCGCCACCGCCGCACCACCACCGCTGGGGATGGCGAGTGCTCCGATAGCAGCAACACCGCCGACAATCCCGAATAGCTTTGCTGACGCAAAGTGCGCGGCTGCCGCTGCCGCATGGTGAGCCGCAAAGAATGGGTTCGCCGCCGCCTTCGCTAGTTCCGAGAACCCGTAGGCCACCTCCATCGCTGCTTGGACTAAAGCCTCGGCCGCAAGGCCCGCAATGACGCCCTTCGCCATCGCTGCAAAAGCTCGCCCCGTGATCTTCTCGCCCGCTAGAAAACTTTGAAGTAGACCACCCATGCCCTGGGCTATCCCGGAGAATGCTTCAACAGCGAAATCCTTAAATAACCCGATCGCTTTGATATGTTCGGTAAAGACGGGCGGCGGGCCGATCTGTCCCTCTATCGCCTCGCCAATGTTCGGCGTCGCAGGTAGTCCGAGAATACCGCCGAAGCCGGGTGTACCCGGCGCGTCCGTGCGCCGCGCATCGACCGCGATACCTTCCTCGATCAACGCGTTGATGCGATCCCGCGCGTTCTTGCTAACCGCTGCTGTGTGTTTCGTGTCCTCAAGCGTCAAGTCATGAAGAAGCGCGCGGCGACGTTCACTCGTTAAAGTGGCATCATCCATTTCTTTTTTGAGGATCGCGCGCCGGTCTTCATAATTCTTGGTTAGTACTTCTAACTCGCGCTTGCTTGCTTCCGACTCCAGGATGCCACGCGACGCGACTGCCTCCCGCACCCTTTCAAGTCCGGCATCACGCAGGACGGTCGCGACCTCGAAAGTCTGGCGCAAGTCTTCAACCGTAACCGCAACGCCGGCGGAGGCTGCCCCCTCAATGGTTGCTCGCACGCGCGCCGCACTCTGTTTGGTTTCAACTAAGAACTGCTCTTGCAGGGCAAGCGTGCGAGCATTTCTGGCCGAAAGGTTCTTTTCCTGGATCTCTAATTCTAGTTTTTGCTGCTGTGTCGAAAGCTCAAGGCCGCGCACCAGAATGTTCTCGGCCTCAATGACTTGCTTGACGTACTCGCGCTGGTCAACCGCACCCTTATTTAAAAGCTCCCTGGCCGCATCATTGCGCTCTTTAAATTGCCGCTTGAGTTGATCTGTTCGCACGCGCGTTAGTTCAAGACGGGCGTCGGACTCTTCACGTTCAGCACGCAACCGTTCCTGCTCGTCCTGTTTGCGCTCGGCCTCTGCCTTCTTTCGCGCCGCCTCTTGTCGTTTGCGCTCCGCTTCTTCAGCGCGCGCCGCCTCGACTTCCGCAGCACCCGGCCCGCCGCTCCGCTTAATAGGCTCGGCAAGTGAGCCAACGCCGACTTGTGGAATAGCGTTCGCGCCAACCTCGCTTACGAAGTCGCGGCCCAAGAGCGCGCGCATGAAGTTCTCGGCAGTCGGGCTACCTTGCAGCGCGAATAAATCCTCAAGGTCGCGCTTGAGTTGCCCGGCGCCGCGAATGATGTTGCCGAGTGAAGAGTCTATTAAGTCAAAAGACTTCGGTCCCGTCTGGCCCGTCTTTTCTAACTCGTCAAGTAATTCACTGATCGCCGGGATGAGTTGAATACCGATCTGCGCCGCCGTCGCCTGCACCTTTAGCCCGATCTGCGTCAACTGGTCGCCGAATCTATCAGCCTGCTCTGCCGTCTCACCGCTCATCTGGAGCCCGGCCGCGCGCACCTTGTCCTTAAACTCGTCGAGGGAACCACCAACCTCCAAGAACGTAGGAATCAGACTCGCACCGCTTCTACCTAAAAACTCCATTGCGAGGGCGGTCCGCTGCGTACCCTCCGGCAACTGGTTAACCAGCTTCAGAATGTCAGAAAGTGCCGCCTCTGGGCCGCTCTTAGTGCGCACCCCGTATTGCTCAAAGGTCTTTAAGAGTTTCAGGTTTCCGGTGTTGGCTTCATTCAAGCGGCGCTGGAGGATAACTAACCCTTGCGAGACCTCGCCTAATGATGATCCACTCTTTTCGGCCGCGACGCGTAAGGATGAAAGCGTCTCGGCGGAAAGTGAAGTCTTTTGTGAGAGGTCAAAGACTTCGCTGCCGAGGTCAGCGGCATTCTTGGCAAGCGTGAAGAGACCGCCCGCAACTGTGGCGACTCCAGCAGCAACACCCGCCATCTTGGCGAAGCTTGATGTGATGCTGCGCGTCTCAGTGCCAACAGTGCGCGATAGACCCTTTATCTCGCGCTCAGCTTGGTCAGCCGAAGCAGAGATCTTGAACAGTAGCCCTATATCGCTTACGGCCATCTTTTTGCCCTAGTTCTTTCGCTGCCCGCGCGCGGCCCTGCCTACTTAAGCCGCGCGCGTGGTTGTTCGCTAAAACGAATACTGACCGCTCGCGCGCATCCGCGCTTCAGTCGCTTCGTTCTGCTGCCGCTCGCGTTCCGCGATGACGTTTTGGCGAAGGTGCGGCCACGAGTGCGTGAGAAAGTCGGCTGCGCTCCTGCCGGGATGCGCAGCGAGCCAAGCGCGCTGCAAGCGCTCACGTTCGGGCGCGATCTCTTCCTCGACTTGCGCCTCCCATTCGGCCCGCTTGAGCGCGCGCGCCTCTTCCAATGAGGCAAGCCATGCGCGGCGGGCTTCTTGGTTGGCGAAGTAGCGCGCTCCGGCCTCGCGCGCCTCTTCTTTGAGCCGGGCCGCGCGGTCAATTGAATACTGCTGGTATGGTTTTTGGTAACTCATCGTTCCCTCCCTCTCTTTTTCTTAAGAGCACGCGGGCGTCGCCACTGGCTGAAATGATGGACGGCGCCCCGGCCCGCTGCCGCTTACGGAATTAAGCGGCAGGTTAAAGTAATTCAATTTACGCAGTACCTCATGCCAACCTCTTGAAAGCCACATTAATCCGCTGCATCATTTCCGTGTCGCCGGCGCGCTTGGCAAGAGGTAAAGCGTGCTGTGCGCATCGCGCGGCTGTGCGCGGGGTGGTTGTTGCGGCGCCCATTCCCCCGCGGAATCGCCCGCATCTTCGCCAT
>MWWB01000004.1_pt1 | contig 34408 bp, 32 predicted proteins | sample 1047291 | NCBI WGS metagenome assembly MWWB01 (sample SAMN06349976, study PRJNA376086) | soil metagenome | isolation source: MS4-1 sample Antarctic (ecotone) soil | place: Antarctica | reverse complement strand
ATATTGTGGGCTTTTCTGGCAAAAAAATACAAAGCGACACCTGCTAAAATGTAATAAAAAGATACAAAACAAAATTAAATGTTTTGAAAGCCTTAACGGTATTTAATCTTATGAAACTAATCGTAGTATAATTTTTGCAGATTAAAATAATTTAGATTAATAACAGTTATGAGTTTTGGAGTTTGCGTGTTACTTTTACGGATAGTGCTTAGATAGTATCAATACTCACTTGCATTTACCCTGTGCAGACGCCATCCAACAACACTTTCATCATTTAAACAAGCATATTAATTATGAGGCAGCTTAAAATTGCTACCCAGATTACGAACAGGGATTCCCAGGCCGTAGAAAAGTATCTTCAGGAAATTTCAAAAATTCCAATGATCACGCCTGAAGAAGAAACTACACTTGCCCAGCGTATTAAAATGGGAGATCAAAGGGCATTAGATAAATTAGTACAGGCAAACTTGCGTTTTGTTGTTTCGGTAGCAAAACAGTATCAGCATCAGGGTCTTTCATTAAGCGATTTGATCAATGAAGGAAATTTGGGATTGATTAAAGCTGCACAACGTTTTGATGAAACTAAAGGTTTCAAATTTATTTCTTATGCAGTATGGTGGATCCGGCAGTCTATTTTACAGGCTTTAGCAGAACAGGGCCGATTGGTGCGTTTACCCCAGAATAAGATTGGTACCTACAACAAAGCCAATAAAGCGTATATGGCATTTGAGCAGGAGCATGAAAGGGAACCAAGTACCGAAGAATTAGCAGATATTCTGGAAATGAGTGAAACAGAGATCAATAATATTTTTCAAAGCAATACCAGGCATACTTCTTTAGATGCTCCCGTGCATGAAGCAGAAGATGTTGCTATGGGAGATTTGCTTCAAGGTGGTGATGATACTGATGATGATGTGATGAAAGATTCTTTGCGTAACGAGATTCGCCGTGTGCTCAAATCTCTCTCTCCAAGAGAAGCAGAAATTGTCAATGCCTATTTTGGTTTAGACGGTGAAAATGGTGTAACTATTGAACAAATAGGACAGAAATATGATCTGACAAAAGAAAGAATTCGACAAATAAAAGAAAGAGCTATAAAACGTTTGCAAAAAGCAAGGTATAGCAGTGCCTTAAAAGCCTACTTAGGTTAAGATATTAATTTGAGTTTTATTCAGCCTTGGTTTTTTTAACCAGGGCTGTTTTATTTAATTTCGATATATATGAAAAAAATATTCTTTTTTTCTTTTTTAATCTTTTTATTATTGGGATGTGAAAAAAAAGTTGATTTTAAATTAGATCAATCGTCACCCAAATTAGTGGTAGATGCATCTATTGAAAACGAAGAACCGCCAATTGTTGTATTAAGTAAATCAATCAACTATTTTTCCAAAATCAGTCCGCAGCTTTTAGCCGAAAGTTTTGTACATAACGCGGTCGTAGAAATTTCGGATGGTGTAAAAGCGCAAAAGCTAAAAGAATACGGAATTCCCTTAGGAAACGGCTACACCATTTATTATTATTCAATAGATTCCAGCAATTTGACTTCTTCTTTTGTCGGTCAGTTAAATAAAAATTATAGACTTGAAATTGCAAGTGAAGGTGAAACCTATAGTGCTTCTACAACAATTCCGAATATTACTAAGCGAATAGATAGCATACGTTATAAATTAACGCCCAATGATACAAGTGAAAAAAAAGTGATAGTAATGGTCACGGCTACAGATCCGGCGGGGTATGGAGACTATGTTCGTTATTGGACCAAAAGAAATAGGGAAATATTTTTGCCCGGATTTACCTCAGTATATGATGATCTTGTGATCGACGGCACAACTTATGAACTTGAAGTAGAACCGGGCATAGATAGAAATGGAAGTTTCAGTGAGGATAAAAGAGCTTTTAAAAAAGGAGATACAGTAACATTAAAACTTAGTAACATCAACAAAACGACCTATGATTTTTGGCGAACAATGGAATATACATACGCATCTGTTGGTAACCCTTTTGCATCGCCGGTAAAAGTGTTGAGCAATATAAGTAATAATGCACTTGGCTATTTTGGAGGTTATGCTTCTCAATATCGTACCATCATCATTCCACGCTAACGATTTCTTTACATAGGCATTTGCATTTTACTATTATTTTTGATAATAATCCTTTACAATAAGAATGGAAAATAAAACTCCGGAAAAAGTTCAATTACTTATAATAGGTTCCGGACCGGCCGGTTATACTGCAGCTATCTATGCAGCAAGGGCTAATTTAAAACCAATGCTTTACCAGGGTATACAACCTGGCGGCCAGTTGACTATTACAACAGATGTAGAGAACTATCCCGGATTCCCTGATGGTATTCAGGGCCCTGAATTAATGATTCATTTTGAAAAACAGGCGCAGCGAATGGGTACAGATATTCGGTATGGATTAGCCACTAAAGTAGATTTTTCTACCCGGCCATTTAAAGTTTGGATTGAAGATGAAAAATTAATAGAAGCGAATGCTGTTATCATTGCTACCGGCGCTTCAGCAAAATGGTTGGGTATAGAAAGCGAACAACGTTTAAATGGTCATGGCGTTAGCGCCTGTGCTGTTTGTGACGGATTTTTCTTTCGCGGTAAAGAAGTAGCAATTGTTGGAGCGGGTGATACTGCCGCAGAAGAGGCCCTTTATCTTTCAAAATTAGGCAGCACGGTACACATGTTTATACGCAAAAATGAAATGCGTGCAAGCAAGATTATGCAGGACAGGGTAAAAAATACAGCTAATATTAAAATGTATTGGAATACAGAAACTGATGAAATTATCGGTGATAAAATAGTGGAAGCAGTTCGCATTAAAAACAACCAGACAAAAGAAGTAACAACCATACCGGTTAAAGGATTTTTTGTAGCTATTGGGCATATACCTAATTCAGATATTTTTAAAGACTGGTTAGATATGGATGAAGCCGGCTACATAAAAGCAATTCCTGGTTCATCTAAAACTAATATTGAAGGTGTGTATGCTGCAGGTGATGTGCAGGATAAAATTTATCGCCAGGCTGTAACGGCAGCAGGAAGTGGATGCATGGCTGCATTAGATGCAGAACGTTATCTTTCCGAAAAAGGGCTTCATTAAAAATTATCTTGTGCGTTATTTTAAATCTCAATCTTGAATATGAAGAAAATCAAATTTATACTTTTATTTATTTTTCATCTTTTGATAAATAATTTTTCTTCAGCTCAACAATCGCATGAAGCGGTAATAAGACGTCTTGAAAATGCAGAACGTGAAGCCATATTAAAAGGAGACACCACGATGCTTTATCAATTAATGTCTTCAAAGATTGTAGTACAAAACCCTGAAAACGCAATTGTTGGTTTCAGACAGATTATCAGCAGAGTTAAAACTGGAAAAATCAACTACGCCTCATTTGAAAGGAGTATTGAAAAGATAACATTTATTGGTAATACTTCAATTGTGATGGGAAAGGAGGTCTTGGTGCCTCAGGGTTCATCACAAAATGCTGGCAAAACAATTACAAGAAGGTTTACTAATATCTGGATGAAAGAAAAAGATGCGTGGAAATTAGTAGCAAGACAAGCAACAATTGTTTCAATTAACTGATCCAACTACTGTAATCATGTTCTTTACTATCTACCGTAATCACTGTTTTTGCCTTTGGTAAATTAAACACAGCACAATATAGTATGAGGCTTCAGGATTATTTTATTACTTTAAGCTAATAATCACGGCAGACGTAAGTCGTCAATACCTGACCGGAAATACGAAATAAATTACGAAATCTTAAATCAGTAATTGGGCATGGCTGGTCAACTTACGATAGAACTAAAAGGCTTACGATTTTTTGCAGAACATGGTATGTATGCTGAAGAAATAAAGATCGGAAATGAATTTGAGGTAGATCTTTGTATTGGTTACAAAGCCCCTAAAAAGCCAATTGTTTCTATTGATCAAACAATTAATTACGTAGAAGCCTATCGTATAGTAAAAGAGGAAATGGCTGAACCAAAGCACCTGCTTGAAACCTGTGCAATGAAAATTGTAGACCGGTTACATGAAGAATTTGTGGAGATTGAAAAAATTCAAATTACCGTTAAAAAATTAGCGCCACCTATTACCAATTTTACAGGTAGCGTAGGCGTTACCGTTTGCAAAGAATTTAAATAATTAAGGTAAAGGGTATAATAGGTAAAAATAGCACACAAGGAATGAATGATAAGCAGAAGTAACTCTAACCTTAAACACAAATTCTATACAACTATTTTCTTCCATTTACCACTACGCATATATGTATAGGATAACAAAAAAAGTATACTCCAATAAAGAAGCTCTGACATCCACCCCCAAAAAATTGAAAGATGGTAAACTTCCAGCACTAAAAAAACATAAGGCAATAAAAACTGATAGCAGCCAATTCAATAAGAAAAGTTCTTCTGCTATTACCCGTGCCGGTTACAGCGTTCAGCCACACAGTAGCCACAGACATCAAAACCATGGCAAAAGCAACAAGCCGGATAACAGGTATCCCTGCATTTACAAAATCTTTATCCAAACCATAAATTGATAAATAAGCTGAAGGAAAACTGTTCAAAATCACGAAAACGATGACTGCAATGGCGGCGTTAAGCCTAACTATTTTTTTTATCAACCCAAATACTTCCTCTTTTTTATTTTGACCAATTACATTGCTTACCATACTATTGGTTGTAGATGCAAAAGCCCAGATGAACACACCAAAAAAGCCGAAAATATTACGCATAGTATTAGAAACAGCTAAACCGGTTTGTCCACTGTTGCGCTCAACAAGAATATAAAATATTAACCAACTGATAATACTGATGGCGTGTTGAAAAACTAATGGCCCCGATAAACTAAGTATAGATTTGCTGATGGCGTTTTCCCATTTTGATCTCTTAAAAAGCGAAAATTGTTTATCAATTTTTTTTTGTTTAAGCACTAAATAAATAACAAGCATCCCCATGAATTCAGCAATAATAGAAGCATAAGCAGCTCCATTAAATCCTAATGCCGGAAAGCCAAGCTTGCCAAAAATCAAAGTGTAATCAAAAAACACGTTGCTCAGGGCTTCAGCTAAAGTGCCTGCTACCAGGTATTTGCTTTGATTAGTACCAACCAATAAAGCGTTGCGCATTTGATAGACATATAAAAATGGCAACCCCCATATCCGTATATATAAAAATGAAACTGCTTTTTCATAAGTAGATGGCGATTGCAATGTGGCTTTTAATATAAGTGGCGCAACAAAGTAGGTAATTAATATGCCTGTAGCTGCAATACCCATCGCAATTAAAATGCCCTGATGAAATATTTTACCTATTTCTTCCGGGCGATTTTCCCCGGCCCTTCTGGAAATTAACGCTTGCAAACCATTGTTCAATCCATAGCCTATACCAGCAAAAACGAGGTAATACACGCCTGTAATACTGGCAATGGCTAACGCTTCTTCACTAAGATGACCAAGAAATACATTGTTGATAATAAAGTTTAATTGCGGAACCAATAAAGCAAGACTGATTGGCAAGGCAATCTTTAAAATTTGTGCATTCGAAATATCAACCTGTAGTTTCGATTTCATTTTGGAAAAAAGCTGCAAGCTAACGTAAACTCACTGGGGGCATTCAAATTGTCACTTTTCCTGCTATTTATATTAATGCTCCCCTCTTTAGGGTAATGGGGGTATGCTCCCCTTTATGAGATGGGCGTGCAACTGAATTACCCGAAATACGTACTTTGCAACAAAGTCAAAAATTTGAAAACATTGTTTCGCATTGGCGATGTGCAAATAATTCATGGCAGCACTTTAATATGTGAATGGGGCGATGACTATTGTTGTTTTGCGGCCTACGACCGGCAAACAAAAACATTGCAAAATTTACGGTATATCACTTTTGATTGCTTAACAAATAGCATTAGCAGTAATATTTTGGAGCAAATAAAAAAAGAAACTGAATATGATAAAATTCTTTTCTGTTCCTGTTTTTCACAAGCGATCCTGATGCCAATCAAAACCTATAGCCAGGATAATTTATTTGTTGAAAGATTATATAACGAGAAAGATGCTGTTGCACTACGTGATAATATATCGGAATGGGGAATGATAAATAGTTACCATATTCCAACCAACCTTTATAAAAAAATTTTGACTGCCTTTCCACTTGCTTGTTTTTCTCATGTGTATACTCCATCCATAAAAATATATAACGGTTTTGCAGCAGAAAGCCAGGTGGCTGTTTATATTACCCCGGCTAATTTCAGGGTTATTGTTAAAAATAAAGGCCAGGTTCAATTAGCACAAATGTATACATACCATGTACCACTGGATGTAGTTTACTACCTGATAAAAATTGTTGAGGAAATAGAGTTACCAAAAGACGATACTTTCATTATTTTATCAGGGCTAATTGAACAAGATTCTGCTTTGTATAAAGAAATGCATCAATATTTTTTAAATGTGCATTTTGCTTTGCCTCCAAATATTTCATTATTGAATAATGAATTACCTCAACATTTTTTTACTTCCATGTATAACCTGGCTGCATGCGGATAATAAGTGGAACCCTGGGTGGGAGGCGAATCAATCCACCAACAAAAATGCCTTATACACGCCCCACTACAGATATAGCGAAAGAAGGCTTATTTAATATTTTGCAAAATAATTTGGATTTTGAAAAATTAAAAACGTTAGACCTCTTCGGAGGAACAGGAAACATCAGTTACGAGTTGGCATCACGTGGAGCAAAAGATTTAACTATCGTTGAAAAGGATACTAAAATGTACGATTACATAAAAAAAACAGTTTCTGATTTAAACATACAGCATGTCAAGCTGGTAAAAGCGGAAGTGTTTAAGTTTATTAAAGATTGCAATGAACAATTTGATTTTATTTTTGCCGGCCCGCCGTATGCTTTACATACGATAGATGATTTGCCTTTATTAATATTTGAAAAAGGTTTACTCAACCCGGATGGATGGTTCGTACTAGAACATACATCAAGGAATAATTATGAAACATTTGCTTATTATAAATCTTCCCGAAATTACGGCTCCACTATATTTTCTTTTTTTGTTAATCAATTTGCCACGACAGAATAGATATGTTTAAAAAGGAAGCAAGAAAATTATATCGCCGGCAAAGAAATTTGTTAAACGCGGGTGAGAGAATGAAATATGATGATCTCATTTTAATTCAGTTACAGACAGTTGATCTTCCATTTCTTTCATCAGTGCTAAGCTTTTATCCTATAGAAGAAAAAGCGGAAATCAATACTTTCAGCATCACGGATTATTTGCATTTTAGAAACCCGGCATTGCAAATTTCTTATCCTAGAACTGATATAGAAACGAACACTATGCAAGCTGTTGCTTGTTATGCGGATACTGTTTTTATAGCTAATGAATATAATATACCTGAGCCGGTGGGAGATGAAATTGTTAATAATAAAGACCTTGATCTTGTGTTAATACCAATGCTGGCATTTGATAAAAAAGGACATAGGGTGGGTTATGGCAAAGGATTTTATGATCGTTTTTTAAAAGAGTGTGCGCCTGATTGTTTGAAGGTAGGGCTTTCGTATTTTGAACCAATTGATAACGTCAATGACGCCGGTGATTTTGATGTAACTTTAGATTTTTGCATTACACCTCAACAGGTTTATGTTTTCTAACTGGTTTTTAAAATCATTTCGTTTATTATTACTTCCTTTCGCTTTATTATATGGATTTATAATTTGGATACGTAACTGGTTGTATAATATTAATTTTTTTACATCCACCACTTTTGGTTTGCCACTTATTTGCGTAGGCAACCTTTCTGTTGGTGGCACAGGTAAATCGCCAATGGTCGAATACCTGGTTCGGCATTTAAAAAATAATTTCAAAGTTGCTACTTTAAGCCGGGGTTATAAAAGAAAAACTAAAGGCTATGCATTAGCTACTGCATATACAACGGCCATAGATATTGGCGATGAGCCAATGCAATTTCATCGTAAATTTCCTGATGTACCTGTGGCGGTGGGAGAGGAAAGAATGGTAGCTATTGCGCAACTATTACACGATAAGCCGGAAACCCAGGTAATTATATTGGATGATGCTTTTCAGCATAGGGCTATTAAAGCAGGATTTAATATTTTGCTTACTGACTGTGGGAATCTTTATACCCGCGATTTTTTTTTGCCGACAGGTGACTTACGTGACCTGCGTAAAAGTAGCCGGAGAGCTGATGTAATTTTAATAACCAAATGCAGTGCAGATATAAGCAAAGAAGAAAAGAATGAATTGATAGAAGAAATTGATCCCTTGCCACATCAGCAGATTTTTTTTACTACAATCGTTTACGGAACTCCCTTTCATATTACACAACAAAACTTTACATTTATAGACGATCAAACTGAAGTTCTTTTAATTACAGGTGTGGCTAATCCACGTCCATTGAAGAAATTTTTAGAAGAAAGAATTCACACCTATCATATGATGCATTACAGCGACCATCATATATTTTCAATTGATGACTGGAAGGAGATTATTAGCCGTTTTGAACAAATACCAGCGTATAAAAAAATCATTTTGACAACAGAAAAAGATGCTATGCGTTTATTGAAGTTTGATAATGAACTCCATCATTTGCCTCTGTATGTAATTCCTATTGAACATCGTTTTTTATTTAATGAAGGAAGAATGTTTGACGATACAGTTATTAATTTTATTCAAAATTTTAAACAACCGGTATAATCCATGGCGAAAAAACACGAAAAGAAATCAAAGCAAAAAGGTCATCAAAACAATACATACAAAGGAATAATTGAAGTGACACGTTCAGGAATGGGTTTTGTAGTGGTACCTGATCTGAAAATTGATATTTTAGTAAGACCTAATGATTTTAATACAGCCATGCATGGCGATACGGTAAGGGTTGTTGCTAAACCTCAACTCGAAGGAAAGCGGATGCAGGGAACGGTTACAGAGGTTATTGAGCGTAAACAATCTGAATTTATTGGGAAATTGCAAATGAATAAAGGCTTTGCTTTTTTTACTACCGAGAAAGAACGCCGCATCCCGGATATTTATATACCCCAACAAAATTTTAATGAAGCTAAGGATGGTGACAGGGTAGTGGTAAAAATTACAGAGTGGGAGCAGGGAAGTGGAAAAAGACCTGTTGGTGAAGTTGTAAATATTTTAGCAGCAGAAGATACCAATGATGCTGCCATGAAAGAAATATTGCTGGAAAATGGGTTTCCACTTGAATTTACGGATGACGTATTAGAAGCTGCTGCACGTATGCCCGACACCATTTCGCAAAAAGAAATTGATCGACGAAAGGATATTCGCAAAACGCTAACCTTTACTATTGACCCTGTAGATGCGAAAGATTTTGATGATGCACTCTCGATAAGGGTTTTAAAAAATGGCAATTATGAAATAGGCGTTCACATTGCAGATGTAGGTCATTACGTTGAGGCCGATACCACTCTGGACGAAATTGCTTACGCAAAAGCAACTTCCGTTTACTTACCTGACCGGGTTAATCCAATGCTGCCGGAACATATTTCTAATGTGCTATGTTCATTACGACCGCACGAGGACAAGCTTACTTTTTCTGCTGTTTTTGAAATGACACCGAAAGGACAGGTAAAAGAATATTGGTTAGGTAAAACCGTCATTCACTCTGATCACCGTTTTACTTACGAAGAAGTGCAGGAAATTATTGAACAACAAACAGGACAATATTTAGATGAAATACTTTTATTAAACAACATTGCGCAACGTTTACGGAAAAAACGTTTTGATGCCGGCGCTATAAATTTTTCATCGCAGGAGGTGCGTTTTAAATTAGATGATAGTGCAAAACCCATTGGTATTATAGTAAAGGAAAGCAAAGAATCGCATCAGTTAATAGAGGAATTTATGCTTCTTGCCAATCGCTTCGTGGCAGAAAATGTTTCTAAAATAAAAATCGATAAAAAGCCTGTTCCTTTCGCCTACCGTGTGCACGACCTCCCAACAGAAGAAAAACTTACGCCTTTCATGGCTTTTGCCAAAAAATTCGGACATAAATTCGACACCTCTACTCCGGAGAAGGTGGCGGAATCATTTAACCAAATGCTGCAGGATGCACATGGTAAACCCGAACAACATGTATTGGAACAACTGGGCATCCGCACCATGGCCAAGGCTATTTATACAACAGAAAATATCGGGCATTATGGTTTGGGTTTTGAGCATTATTGTCATTTTACTTCACCCATCAGGCGTTATCCTGATATTTTGGTGCACAGGGTATTGCACCAGGCGTTGATGAAGAATCTAAAGCCCGATAAAAAGATGGAGCAGAAATGTAAACATTCCAGCGAACGTGAAAGAGCCGCCATGGAAGCCGAACGTGCCGCCAATAAATACAAGCAGGTTGAATATATGCAGGATTTTTTAGGCGAGGAGTTCGAAGGAATTATCAGCGGGGTGGCTTCGTTTGGTTTTTGGGTTGAAACTATCGATCATAAATGCGAAGGTATGGTGAGTATTATAAGTCTTGCAGAATATGATGAGTTCCGTTTAATACAGGAAGATTATTGCCTGGTAGGTGCAAGGAGTGGGCGTAAATTCAGAATGGGAGATAAAGTGCGCATAAAAGTTGTTGCAGCAAATTTAACTAAACGCCAGCTTGACTATGAATGGATACTGGCTACAACCACAGACAAGGTGGAAAATATGGTAGAAGAACATGTAAGATCAAAAAAGAAAAAGAAAAAAGCCCCACGGGAGTTTTAAGTTATGCACAACTTTGAAGAGCTATCTACCCGCTTTACAGAAAAATTCAGCATAGAGCATTTCCCTTTACACCCCGAAACTTTGTATGGTCCCAATCGTTATTTTTTGCAATTGGGCGGTAAACGTATCCGCCCGGTTCTATGTTTAATGGGCAATGAATTGTTTGACGAAATCAATGCTGATGCCTGGAATGTAGCAAATGCCATTGAACTCTTTCACAATTTTACACTGATACATGATGATATAATGGACAAAGCTCCCTTACGAAGAGGCGTGCAAACTGTTCATGAAAAATTTGGCGCAAGCACCGCTCTTTTATCCGGAGATGTTATGCTGGTAACAGCTTATGATTATCTTAATAAAATTGGAAGAAAGTATATCTATTCCGTTATTAATCTTTTTAATAAAACAGCAAAGCAAGTATGCGAAGGACAGCAACTGGACATGGATTTTTCCCAAAAGGATCCATTAGGAGAAAAAAATGAAAAAGTAGGCTTTGATGATTATTTGGAGATGATCAATTTAAAAACGTCAGCGTTATTAGCAGCCAGCCTAAAAATGGGTGCCATTTTAGGAGGGGCCGGTGAAAGAAATCAAAACCTGATATATGAATTTGGTAGAAAATTAGGATTGGCTTTCCAGGTACAGGATGATTACCTGGATGCTTTTGGTGATCCGGAAAAATTTGGTAAACAAGTAGGTGGTGATATTCTGGCAAATAAAAAAACATTTTTACTGATACATGCACTGGAAACAGATTCAGAGCAGCAAAAACACCACTTGCAGGAACTATTAAACGGTGAGACAAAAAATAAAGTGCAGGATGTAATACAGGTTTTTAAAGAATGTAAAGTTGATGAATGGGCCAGAGAGCTAAAGGAAAAATACATAAGCGAGGCTTTTACTCACCTGGAAGACATTGCTGTTTTATCAAAGCGAAAAGAACCACTAAAACAATTGGCATTGTTTCTTGTGCAAAGAGAATCTTAGCACCTTTATTTATTTTTATCTATTTTCAAAAAAACAAATTAACTGCTGATGGCACACCCACTCTTTAGGCGAAAGCCCATTTCCGAGATTATGCACGATAAGGAAGATGCCGAATCACACAAGCATGGTTTGCGAAGAGTGTTGACCGCACGTGATCTTACTTTTTTTGGTATTGCGGCTATTATTGGTGCTGGTAGTTTTAGCAGTTTGGGAGGAGCTGTTTATTCCGGTGGCCCTGGTGTAGTCCTTTTATTTATTATTTGCGGTATTGCCTGTGCCTTTACAGCTTTCTGTTATGCAGAATTTGCCAGCCGCATTCCTGTTGCCGGTAGTGCTTACACCTACGCTTATGCTTCTTTCGGTGAATTGATCGCCTGGATTATTGGCTGGGCCTTGTTAATGGAATATTCGATTGGTAATATTTATGTTGCATTTTCGTGGAGCGATTATTTTACTTCTTTCTTACAAAAGCTAAATGTTTATATACCCGATTATTTGACAACAAGTTACCTGGAAGCAAAAAAAGCAGTAAGTGAAGGCAGCAGTAACGAGGAACTAATAAATGCATGGAATACCGCGCCTTTATTGGGAAATTTAAAAATGATCTTTGACCTGCCGGCCCTCGTGATAAATGTATTGATCACGGCGCTGGTTTATCGCGGTATAAAAGAATCCAGAAATTTCAGTAATGTAATGGTAGTACTGAAACTGGCTGCCGTAATACTGGTGATTTTGATAGGAGGGGCGCTCATTTTTTCAAATGACCTTACCGCCAACTGGATGCCGGCAATTGATACGGGGGAGAGGTCATTTATGCCAAATGGATTTGGGGGAGTGATGGCAGCCGTAAGTGGTGTTTTCTTTGCTTATATTGGGTTTGACACTGTGAGTGTACTCGCAGAGGAAAGTAAAAACCCACAACGCGACCTTCCAAGAGGTATGATCATTTCACTTGTTATTTGTACAATCATTTATATATTATTATCCTTAGTACTAACCGGGGCGGTGCATTACACTAAATTCGAAGGCATTGGAGATCCTTTGGCTTTTATTTTTGAACCACAGAATTTAAACATTGGCTGGATGCAGTTTTTGATAGCCATTGTTGCTGTAATTGCCATGACGAGTGTATTGCTCGTATTCCAAATGGGACAACCAAGAATTTGGATGAGTATGAGCCGCGATGGTTTGCTGCCTGATAAATTTCAGAAAATACATCCCAAATATAAAACCCCATCTTTTTCAACAATTGTAACGGGTTTATTGGTCGGTGTGCCAATTTTATTTACCGATAAAACTTTTGTACTTGATTTCACTTCAATTGCCACTTTGTTTGCTTTCGTATTGGTTTGCGGCGGGGTATTACTTATCCCAAGAAAAGAAAAAGTAGCGGGAAAATTCCATCTGCCTTATATCAATGCAAAATTTATTTACCCCCTTATCATTATAAGTGCTGTCATTATTGTTTTATTATTTAGTAATAAATATTTCCAGGAATTGTTTAATGGTGATTTTTCCGATTATAGCGATGCCGAAAATAGCAATGATTATCTTTTTCAAACGGTTGCGGTTAAAATCTCTACCATCATTTTTTGGATCACTTGTTTACTACTTTCCATCTATGCGTTCTTAAAAGGCTTTTCGCTAATACCTCTTTTAGGACTCACCTCTTGCCTGTATTTATTAACCGGTATGTCTGGCTCTAATTGGAAATGGTTTTTCATTTGGTTTGCACTCGGGCTGGTTGTTTATTTCATGTATGGTTATCGTAAAAGTAAGCTGGTTGCCAGCGAGGGTTGAAGAGCTAATGGGTGCATTTCAAATTGTCGCCGGTGGGTGGGGACACCAACCGGGGCGGCCGCCGTGCGAGGTGTCACCACTGCCCACAATTATATTTGCTAAGCGACAAATTTGAAATGCACCCGAACTAATAGTTGATTTGTTGAAGGGTTGATTGGTTCATTAATTTCAATTTTCAATTTTCAATTTTCAATTCTCCATTCTCACTTTCCCAACGGCTAACTTTGAGGTATGAAGTTCCAGGTAGGTGACAAGGTGTTGGTATTACTTTCAAATGAAGAAGGGGAGATCATTGAGATATTAAACGATAAAATGGTGATAGTAGATGTGCGGGGCGTTAAATTCCCTGCATATATTGACCAGCTTGACTTTCCGTATTTCAAGCGGTTTACCGAAAAGAAACTTTTCCCTAAAAAAAAGGAGAAGCAACACATTGATGATGTAAGAAAAGAAAAAGAGCCGCCACATAAAATTGTTGATGGTGTATGGCTTTCTTTTTTACCTGTAATAGATATTGATGAATTTGGCGATGATGTAGTGGAAGTATTAAAAATTCATTTGATAAATCGAACTTATCAATCCTATCATTTTATTTATCGATTACAGTTTTTTGGGAAAACAGATTTTGAATTAAAAAATATAGTGGCTCCATTTGCTGATTTTTATATTCATGACGTTCCTTTTGCTGATATGAGTGACAGCCCGAATTTTACATTTGAATTTTCCCTTGTGCAATCTGAAAAAGGGAAAGCGGAATTTTACGAAACATCAGTTAAGCTTAAACCAAAACAGTTATTTACAAAAATTGAAGAAGTGAAAATTAAAGGCCAGGCAACCTTTTCCTATCGATTGTTTGAACATTATCCTAACAAGCTTAAAGAGGAAAAAATGGATTTGAATTCATTAACAGCTAAAGGAATAAAGATCTATAATGCCAAAGAAGCCAGTAAGCATTTGCCACCGGCCCGCACCGTTATTGACCTTCACATTGAAAAATTAATGGATAACTGGAAGCATTTATCTAATGGAGAAATTATTGCCATGCAGTTAAAAGAATTTGAAAAATGGTATGAACTTGCAATTGCTCATTTTCAATCTCAATTAATTGTTATTCATGGTGTGGGCAAAGGAAGATTGCGGGATGAAATTCATAATATACTTCGACTAAAACGGGAAGTAAAATCCTTTGTAAACCAATACCATCCATCTTTCGGCTATGGTGCCACGGAAATCTATTTTCAGTACCAGTAATTTTTTTTGAAACACTGTTCATTATTTGTCAACTGCTATACATGTTGATGTATGATTAACCGGAAGTTTACTGAGTTACCAATAAAACATAGTTCATTAGCCTTTTTGTGTAATTCATTGGCTTTGGCTATCATTGAACTTTATATTACTGTAACTATTGGATTTACCGTTACATCTGTAAAATGCCCACCACCATTGGAAGTTTCTAATATCTTTTCCAGTTGTTTTGTCAAATACTCTGTTACAATAATTCCAGCTTCTGCACACAATTGTAAATACCAGGCATTTATTCATAGGCCATTTAATTTTTTTTGAAAACTCCTATTTCGTAGTTCCGGTTTCTAACTTCGTACTTATAAAATGGCTTCGCTTATTTTTGAGTAAATAATCTGAAAGATTGACTACATCGCCATCGGTTGCCATAGTTATTTTAAACTGGAATGGCAAACATTACCTTGATAAATTTTTGCCATCGGTGTTAGTTACCAGGTATCCAAATTATAAGGTTATAGTTGCAGATAATGCCTCAACTGATGATTCAATTTTATTTATAAAAGAAAATTTCCCCCAGGTTGAAATTATTGCTTTAAAAAAAAATGTAGGCTTTGCCAGGGGTTATAATGAAGCCTTGAAAAAATTAGATGCCGATTACTTTGTGCTGTTAAATTCAGATGTAGAAGTTACTCCAGATTGGTTACAACCTATTATTGACTTGTTGGAAAAAAATGATTTATATGCTGCCTGTCAACCCAAAATTTTGAATTATAATAAAAAAACTCATTTTGAATATGCTGGTGCAGCAGGAGGGTGGCTCGATGTGTATGGCTATCCTTTTACTCGTGGACGTGTTTTTGATATTTGCGAAGAAGATACAGGTCAGTATAATTCAACAGAAGAAATATTTTGGGCAAGTGGGGCGGCTTTAATAACAAAGAGTAAAGTTTATCGACAGCTAAAAGGTTTAGATGAATTTTTTTTTGCACACCAGGAAGAAATTGACTTTTGCTGGCGTTTGCAATTAGCGGGGTACAAGGTTTTTTGCTGCCCGCAATCAATTGTTTATCACGTAGGAGGCGGTACATTAAAGCGAGGAGATTTTCGTAAAACATTTTTAAACTTCCGCAACAATCATATTATGCTGGCTAAAAACCTTGCATGGAGTGAAAAATGGTGGAAAATTCCTTTTCGTTTAGCACTGGATCAAATTTCTGCGGTACGAGGTTTACTAAACGGTAACAGTAGTTATTTTAGGGCAATCATAAAAGCGCATTTCGCTTTTATTGGATGGATTTTCTATCATAATAAACAGCAAGAAGGAATAGAAAAATTATCTATAAATAAATTAGCAGGCGTTTACAAAGGAAATATAGTATGGCAATATTTTATAAAGAAGAAAAAAGTTTTTTCAGACCTCTTCAATACATAAATTTTTCATTTATTGAATTAAATTGCTTCCGTTATTTTTGCATCACAAAAATTTGGTAATGGATTATCAACAAGAGTATCACGAAGAGCTAAAAAAGGTTCAGGACAGTGACTTTACTCATAATTGGGTTTCTTCCTCTGCTTTTATATTTTATTTATCAGTGTTTTGCTTTTTAGCCTTTGCATTCGGCAGCTGCTACAAATTATACAATGAAGGGTACGAGAAGCTGGATGTAACTGTGCAGGAAAGCACCCAATACACACCCAAGTATAAATAACTGTTCTTGTTGTAAATTTTTTTGTAGCCACCTATGTAACTCTTATTTTTGCAACCCTTAGTTCTTTTTCCTCTGTATGAATTTATAATTGCGGAAGTAGCTCATTTGGTAGAGCACGACCTTGCCAAGGTCGGGGTGGCCGGTTCGAGCCCGGTCTTCCGCTCAATTGTTCCCCGAATATGGGGACTTTTTTTGTAGCCCTGGTGGTGAAATTGGTAGACACGCAGGACTTAAAATCCTGTGACCCGCAACGGTCGTATCGGTTCAACTCCGATCCGGGGCACACTCCTGACCTCAACTATTTAATAATCAATAGTTGAGTTTTTTTTATGTGCTGTAAATTCTATATGCAGGGTCAAATTTTTTTATTAGGTATGTGGAAAATTAAATGAAGTATTTATGCATTTTGGCATGTTTATATCTTAATAGTCTGCATGAATTTAAGGCCATTTTCACGCATATTTTCAAAACCAGTTGAATTAAACCGTTGGTCTGCCATCCTTTTATTATTTCTAATCGTCATTTTCATTGGTTCTCGTTTTACCTGAGTTCGTTGGTTTTTTAAAAGATAATTCTAATTTTAAACTCTGATTAAAGCATAAAATAATTAATCCATCTACTTCAAAGCATCCTTAAAATGTCTAAAAAATATTATTCGTATACAAGAGTTATAAAGCGAAGGAAGCTAAAATTTGCATTCAACGCAGTTGTTATTTTAGTTATTTTATCAATTATAGCTTACATAATACTTTTCGTTCGTTAAGTATTTAATCTGTATACCCATTGATATTATTGTTTATTTAATTTTTGTTCTTATCCTTATGGAATGGGAGCTTGCGCAAATACATATTGATATTCTAATTTAGCTCTTAGCTCTTTTTGTTTGTTATAAACAGCTTCTCTTATTTTCAACCCATTTGCTCCATATTGATAACGCCATATTAAATAATCAGAGCTATTATGAGGTATCGTAATTTTTTGTATTAGCTGGTTAGAAGTTGAATACTCAAACATAAATACAGGTAATAAACGGCGGGCTTTGTTATTGAAGCGAACAACATCAGTTAGCCTGTTCTGCCCATCATAATAATATAAAACAGGTTCCGGCTTAACGCCTTTACGAAAGCTTGTTTCTTCTATTACATTTCCATTGCCATCTATTTTAAATTGTACAATTGAAGTGTCAATGCTATTTTTTATCCTTAGCATTCTTAATACCCGGTCACCTTCATATTCCCATTTGTGTTCTTCTGTTTGTGTTATAGCAATTGTAGAGTCTTTGGACGCTGATAGTATTGAATTCAGTTGGCCTGTAGCATTATAATTGTAAAGGGCAGTAGTTACTATAGCAACAGTACTATCAATCGTTTTAATTACTTCGCCTTTCACATTGAGGTATGTTGTCAATATTGATTCATTGGCCACACTGGAACGGGTGGTTGTTTTAAGCGTTTGCGCAGAAGGTGAAAAAACCTGGTCAACATAAAAACCTTCACTTTTCATTCCATCTGCATCAAAACTATTTAAGACTACACGGCTTACTTTGTTTTGTTGATAAAGCCTCAAAATAGCAGCCGTTTCTTTTGTGCCAATAATATCCGAATAATAATATTGGGCATTTGAAAAAAAGGAAAGACATAGAATTGCAGATGTTAAGAATATTTTCATGAAATATTGTTCTTTTTTCAAAAATAGGCATAGGCCGTATGAGTAGTTATAATCTGACGATCAATAAAACCATTTGTACCTATTTTTAAGAAAAATTTACGTGTCGCACCTGCCAGAAAGAAAAGAAAAAAATTGTTTAAACTGTAAAGAAGTTGTTTACGGGCGATACTGTCATGTATGTGGGCAGGAGAATACTATAACAAAGCAAGGTGTTGGTTCTTTAGTTAAACATTTTATTTACGACATATTTCATTTTGATGGAAAATTCTTTGATACATTAAAGTACTTGTTATTCAAGCCTGGTTTCGTACCAAAGGAATACATAGCCGGAAAGCGAGTAAGTTATCTTGATCCCATCAGGATGTATCTTTTTACCTCTGCTATTTTCTTTTTAGTATTCTTTTCTATAAGCAGCGCTACTAATGGAATAATCAGAATGGATGTAGATAGCAGATTAATGACTAAAGTGGAGAGATTTGAATATTCTTCTACTCTCTATCAGCCCAATACCCAAAATTCTGATAGTTTAATTCAAAAACAATTGAGATTTTTACTTGACACGTCTTTTCGTATTATGTTATCTGAGGACATAAAACCTACAAACGATAGCCTTTTTCCAATTTGGGTGAAAAATAAAAAATATATGATGGGGGTCAATAAAATAACAGATGGCCAGAATGAATTAAATGTAGGCAAAGACTGGCTGAGTAATACGTTTGAAAACAAATGGAAAACTTATAAACAAAAATTTGCCGATGATGAAAAAGCCATGATGGCGGACCTGGCTAACTCCTTTGTGAGCAAGTTCCCTTACATATTATTTGTGTCACTTCCTTTCTTTGCTCTTGTTTTAAAGTTACTATACATAAGAAGAAAGCAGTTTTATTATAGTGATCATGCTGTATTCACACTTTATCACTATATTTTTTCCTTTATACTATTATTATTTTATTTTCTTCTCCAGGAAATGCATGATTTGTTGCAGTGGGGCATATTGCGTTTTTTCGCGGGCATTCTTTTAATATCAGGAGGCATTTACCTGGCCATGGCTTTGAAACGATTTTATCTGCAAGGTTGGGTAAAGACAATAAGCAAGTTTTTATTATTGAACATAGCCGGGCTTTTTATACTGATATTGATCTTTATACTATTCCTAATATTTGCATTTTTTCAATTATAACTTATGAGTGAAGCAAATGAAGCTTTCGTAAGACTGCTAACGATAATGGATGAATTAAGGGAAAAATGTCTCTGGGATAAAAAGCAAACAATTCATACCCTCAGGCAAATGACTTTGGAAGAAACATATGAATTAACAAGCGCAATAACGGAGAACAATTGGGCGGGTATAAAGGAAGAACTCGGCGACTTGCTACTGCATATTATATTTTACGCAAAAATTGGCAAAGAGAAATCTCTTTTTTCTCTTGAAGATGTGATTAATGGCATTTGCGAAAAATTAATTGCAAGACATCCTCATGTTTATGGAAATGTAGAGGTTCAAAATGATGAAGATGTAAAACGCAATTGGGAAAATTTAAAATTAAAAGAAGGTAAAACGTCAGTCCTTTCCGGTGTGCCAACAGCTTTACCGGCATTAATAAAAGCAATGCGGCTTCAGGAAAAAGCAAAACAGGTTGGGTTTGAATGGGAGAACAAAGAGCAGGTATGGAAAAAAGTAGAGGAAGAGGTTACAGAAATGGAGGAGGCCATTAACAAAAATGACCGGCAAAAGACCGAGGAAGAATTAGGTGATGTACTTTTTTCATTGGTGAATTTTGCACGATTCCTGAATATCGACGCCGAAAATGCATTAGAGCTTACAAACAAAAAATTTATTTTCCGATTTACAAAAATGGAACAGGAAGCAGTAGCTAAAAATAGGCGTTTAACCGAAATGAGCCTCGAAGAAATGGATGCTATTTGGAATGACATCAAACAAAAGCATACTTGAAACTTCAAAAACTCAATATCCGTCCGCCTAAAAAAATCTTACTTTTTTGTGCAATGGTACTGTTGCTATTATCATCTTTTAGTTCCGCCTATTTTAGTGTCCAGCCATCTGTAAAAATTGAGGAAAAAAAGTTAGAGCAATATATACATAGGCAGCAAAAAAATTATGAGCATTTTCTTTCGGATTCGCAATTAATGCGCCGGCTGGTGCAACAGACTGAACCTTTAACCGAATTTAAAAAGATTGCAGATAAAGACTATGGTATTTTTCTCTTTGCTGAAACAGTATCTGGCGATCATGAAATGCTTTTTTGGAATAATCAGAAAATTATACCACCCCAGGCGGATTATTCGCTGGAAGATGGCGAATATTTTAGAAGGCTATCCAATGGACATTACCTGGTTGTAAAAAAAACAATCAGGTTATCAAATATGAGCAATAATGTCATTGCTTATGCGATGATACCTATCAGGCATGAATATAATTTTCCAAATTCGAATTACCTGCAAACGCATTTTACTTATGATAAATCTGCTGTTAATAAAATTTCTATTTCCGATGAAAAAACACCTTATGCAATTCATTCTTTGAATGGTAAGGCGTTATTTTACATTGCGCATAAAGCCTATACGCCCATAAGGAAAGCGGATCCAATAACTTCCTTTTTACGTGTTTGTTCTTTTATTTTACTACTTGCCTATCTCCATTTTGTAACGGAATCCATTGCAAAAAACAAAGGTTCATCAAAGGGAATATTATTTCTTTTGTTGTCGTTGCTTGCGGTTAGAATTGCATTATATTTCTTTCCAGGTATATTTTTTTTCAGGCAATTCGAATTATTTGATCCTACTATTTATGGTAATTATTATAACAGGTTAAATCAGTCTTTAGGAGATTTATTGATTAACGCTGTTTTCTTTTGCTGGATCGTTGTTTATACATGGCATAGTATCGGATCGTTAAATCCATTGCCTCATTTTATTTATGGAAAACGCGTTTTGGTTGCAGGCATTGCTGCTCTTTTATTATTGATCATTTCCACATTTGAATATGCAGATATCATTCGTAGCCTGATATCTGATTCAAAAATATCTTTTAATGTTATCGATTTTTTTAGTCTTGATATTTACACTGTGGTTGGATTTGTTGTATTAGCGTTATTATCACTTTCTTACTATTATTTTACTCGCATTCTTTTTCGTTTTATTTTACCAGCATTTAAAAATAGGATGGTTTACATCTATTTTGCTTTGGCGCTTGGCGGGTTGATCCTGCTTACATTCCGGTCTGGCAACAGTATCATTTTATTTCACTTGCCTGTTCTTTTATGGTTACTTATTTATACACTTATATTAAGCCAGGAGAATTTTATCATCAACCGGTTTCGCATTACAGTAGCTGGCATTTTATTTTGGATATTTATTTTTTCCGTATCGTTGGCGACGCTTATTTTAAAAGAAAATGGTCAGAAAGAGTTAAGGATTAGGAAAAGTATTGCAGAAAAGCATGACCAATTAACTGACCCTGCGGCAGAACAAACACTCAAAATTGCATTGGCCTTTTTGGATAATGATTTTTTAGCTGAAAACTTTCACCGGTTTAAAAACCCGGCCGAAAACCGGTTGATCAGGGATAGCATTATCAGTAAGAACTTTGTCGGTTATATTATTAAATACGATACACGGATTTTTGTTTTTGACTCGGTAAATGCCAGTATTAATAACGATGATCCCTTAACGTTTGCAGAATTAAATAATTTATTTTCTGTACAAAGCAAGTCAACAGGCACTCCCGATCTTAATTACCATGAAACATCTTATGATCAGTTTACCTATATAACGAAGCGTAGTATATCTGACACCGCAAAAGTTGGTAGTTTTTTTATTGTTTCTACACCAAAGCAATATAGCAGCGATGCGCTTTACCCGGAGCTGTTTCGAAATATCAACCAAATGAACGCAGAAAATTCCCCGGTTTATTCTCATGCTGTTTATAAAAAGAATGTGCTTATAACAGCAAGTAATAAATATCCATTTCCAATTAATTTAACACAAAACGACATTCCACAAATTGAATTTGAAAATAGAATTAATGAAGGCTATAATGAATTGTGGTATAAAGCAGGTAATGATAAGGTGGTGGTGGTAGCAAAAAAGCAAAACTCTTTAATAGAAAGCATCACTTTATTCTCATATTTGTTTTGTGCATTTCTTTTTATGGTAGGTTTATTGCAAATCATTTCCATAGCATTAAAAGCGGCTAATGATAAACATGCGCTTACAGTTTTTTGGCAATTGAATATTCGTTCGCAAGTGCACAGCACGATCATTTTCATCAGCATTCTTTCGTTTTTAATTATTGGTATTGCTACAATATCTTTTTTTATTACCCGCTACAATCGAAACAATGTTGACAAGTTAAGCCGTACAGCAGGGATTATGGTAAAAGAAATGCAAAAGCAGGCTGCAGACTTTGGAACTTTTGATGATGTTATCAGGATATATGATTCTGTATCCAATAACAATTTACAACATCTAATTGATGAAGTGGCTGATATACATGATGTAGATGTAAACGTATATGATACTGTGGGTAATCTTTATGTCTCCTCGGAATCAGAAGTCTATAAAAAAGGTTTGCTTAGTACAAAAATGCATCCCGAAGCCTATTACCATTTGAATCGTTTACGACAGGTACAATATGTCCAGGAAGAAACGCTTAGTTCGTTACATTACTTAAGCATTTATGCAACCGTGCGCCGCGAAGATGATGGAACAGTGCTGGCGTATTTAAATATTCCCTATTTTCTTTCACAAATAGATATTAACCAGGAAATTTCAAATTTCTTAGTCACCATTATTAACCTCAATGCTTTTATCTTTTTAATTGCGGGTATAATTGCCTTATTTATCACAAATAAAATAACCCGGTCATTTTCTATCATCGGCGATAAAATGAAGGAGATACAATTGGGAAAAATGAATGAAGAAATTATCTGGAACAGGAATGATGAAATAGGTGAACTGGTTTTGCAGTACAATAAAATGGTGAATCAATTAGAGCAAAGTGCGGCCGCACTGGCCAAAAGCGAAAGGGAAGGGGCGTGGCGGGAGATGGCGAGGCAGGTGGCACACGAGATAAAAAATCCATTGACACCAATGAAATTGAGCATACAGTACCTGCAAAAAGCCATTCATAAAAATCAACCGAATGTAAAGGAATTAACAACGAGTGTTGCAAACACATTAGTAGAGCAAATCGATCATCTATCAAAAATTGCAGCCGACTTTGCAAGGTTTGCTAATATTGGAACTACACAATTAGAGACCTTTGATCTACACCAGGTATTACAAAACTTAAAAGACCTCTATAGCTCTAATCCAAAAATTGAATTAAAATGGAAAAAACTGGAAGAAAAAATTATTTTGCGGGCTGACAAAACACATATGAACCGGCTATTCACTAATTTGTTAACCAACTCAATAGATGCCTGTACAAATGAAAGCGTATGCAAAATTGAAATTATTGAAGAAAGAAGCAGAAATGAAATAATTGTACAGATCAGAGATAATGGCGAGGGCATCCCGGAGGAAATGCAATCAAAAATATTTACACCAAATTTTACTACAAAATCTTCCGGCACCGGTTTGGGATTGGCGATGTGCAAAAGTATAGTTGAACAAACGGGAGGTGAAATATGGTTTAAAACTGCACCGGGTGAAGGCAGTTCTTTTTTTGTGCAGCTACCTGTTGTCGCTAATACCCTTTAATTTTTTTCTTTGTGTTAGAAATTTTTCAAAGCCACCAACATCCAGGCTGCTTAAATTATTTTCTTTAGTAAGTCCGCCTTTTTGTGCTACCAGTACGCCATATTTAATATTGTGAAATTCATCAATAGTATGAGCGTCTGGGTTGATAGATAGCAAAAGATTATTTTTCAAGGCATAATCAATCCATTCCCATTTCATATCAAGTCGTTGAGGATTAGCATTTATTTCAATAGCTACCAGGTTCGTTGCGCAGGCATCTATAATGGTTTTATGATCTACAGGGTAAGCTTCGCGTTTTAATAATCTTCTGCCCGTCAAATGCCCAAGTAGGGTTACATAAGGATTTTCAATTGCCCCAAGCAATCGCTTCATTGCTTTTTCTTCAGTCATTTGTAAGTTGCTATGTATAGAGGCAATTACCAGGTCAAATGAAGCTAACACTTCATTATTATAATCTAACGAGCCATCACTCAAAATGTCGCACTCAATACTTTTAAAAATTTTAAAAGGCTTTAACTGTTTATTCAGCGCATCAATATATTTATGTTGTTCCAAAATTTTATCTTCAGATAATCCACCTGCATAATAGGCTGCTTTAGAATGATCCGAGATGACTAAATATTGAAAGCCTAGCTTGATTAGCTCATTGGCCATTTGTTCGATAGTATAACCTCCATCGCTCCAATTACTATGTGAGTGTATAAGGCCTTTTATGTCTGGTGTTTGAATAATATTATCGAGGTTAATATTTTTGATTCTTGAAATGATTTCTTTTGTTTCTCTTAGATAGGCAGGGATAAAAGGAATATTATGCTTTATAAAAAAGTCCTCTTCGCTTATGTATGTTTTTGCTTCGTCTTTTTTTTCAATTTTGTTCCATTCTTTTAGAAATTCATCGCTCGAACTTTTTTCAACAATATGTAAATAAAATTTTTCTTCATTCGTTATATAAAAAGTGATAGCTGGAGTTTCTTCTGCATTTATTGTGATTGTATCAGGAAAATCTTTGATAATCTCAAAGCCTGATCTTAATAAATATTTTTTCAATTCATCTTTTGAAATTGTGGTTACCCACTCCAACTCTTCAATTATTTCCAGTTGCCTTTTAAAAGCGCCGGTTACTTCCAACCTTTCATTTTTAAAAGCTTCTTTTAATTTTAGAGTGAATAAATCAACAAAACTTTCTACCTGGGCATATAGATATCGATTACTATTTTGTTTTTTAAATGCGAAGGATTCTAATATCTTTTTTTGTGTGTTTTCGGTAAATCCTTTTTTTGCAATGAGTTTGTTTTGTTGGCAAGCTTCAATTAATTCTTCCATAGAATCAATACCGATTTCTTTCCAAAGAGTATGTATTTTTTTTGGCCCTAGTCCTTTAATAGTCAACATCTCCAATACTCCTTTCGGTGTTTTTCTTATTAGATCTTTTAGAATGCTTAACTCACCCGTTTCTAATATTTCAACTATTTTGTTCCCGACACTTTCTCCAATTCCTTTTAAAATAAATATTTTTTCTTTTGGTAAGTTGTCTATTTCTGCAGGCAGTTTTTCTATTGTAAAGGCAGCACTGGCATAGCTTTTGGCCTTAAATGCATTTTCACCGTGAATGTCCATCAGTTGAGAAAGTAATGAAAACTGGTCGGCTATTTCGTAATTATCCATATATATTCCTATTCCTGGAATAGGAGTTTAAATGTAGATGATTTTAATTTTAAATGTACAATGAAAAATTTTGAGATATTCTTGTTATCACTTAGTGACTAGCGCAAAAAAAAGTCCTGATAACTCAGGACTTAATAATAATAAAAGACTTTGTTCTTATCTTTTTCTAGCTGCTGCTTTTTTAGGAGCTGCTTTTTTTGCTGCCGCTTTTTTAGGGGCTGCCTTTTTAGGAGCTGCTTTTTTTGCTGCTGCTTTTTTAGGAGCTGCTTTTTTAGCTGTTGCCATGATTTTTTAAATTTAATGGTTAGTAATAAAAAAAAATTATCGATAGTAAAAGTAGAAACATTTTTTAACTATTAAAACTTTTTTCCTAACAAATTAAAATTATGTATTTATCAGGCTGATGCTTCAACACCATTTACAGCAACAAAAGTTCTGTTTTGTTTTCTTTTCGAAAATTCAACAATACCATCAGTTAATGCAAATAAAGTGAAGTCTTTACCTACTCCAACATTTTTACCAGGGTGGTAAACAGTGCCACGTTGACGAACAATAATGTTCCCGGAGATAGCAGGCTGACCACCAAAAATTTTTACACCCAAACGCTTGCTGTTTGAGTCACGGCCGTTTTTTACGCTGCCTTCGCCTTTTTTGTGTGCCATGATGAATTTTTTAGTACAATATTTGAAAAGTAAAATAGTAGTATTTGAAATACAAAAAAGAATTTCAAGACTTATTAATTCAAATTTTAAACTATGTCGTTTATTTTAATTTTTGTATAACTGGTACGGTGTCCTAATTTTTTACGAAAACCTTTTCGACGTTTTTGCTTATACGCAATTACCTTATCTCCTTTTACATGATCAAGTATTTCTGCAGAAACTTTTACTTTAATGGCATCACCAATAGTTAAGTTGCCATCGCTATCTGCTAATACTACTTCAGAAAATTCCACTTTATCACCAGCCTTACCACTGAGGTTAGGTACATATAAAGTTTGATCTTTTTCAACCTTAAATTGCTGGCCGGCTATTTTTACAATTGCGAACATAACGGTTCAAAAATTAGGAGTGCGAATGTAAGAGAAAATTGTTAGGTGACAAATAAATAATATTGCTTTAAAGCCAAATTATGAACCTCTTAACCAGTAACAACTATATTTGCACCGCTCCAGCCGCCATAATGTTCTTTTCTTAACACATAAATGTTCTTTCTTAAAAAAGGTTGGCTAAAGCATTTGGTATAATGAAGATAAAATCATTTCTAGCCAAGCCCTTTGCTTCTTACATCCAATCAAAAATTCGCAAGGGAATGTTTACGGCCCTAGCAGACCAGGATGCTATTTTAAAAAACCTGCAAAAAATAGGGAAGGCTACACAATTTGGAATTGACCATCATCTCAGTGAAATAGAAAATTATAAATCCTTCCGGCAGGCAGTTCCAATAAGGGATTATGAACAACTAAAACCCTATATTGAAAAAATTAAGGAAGGGAAGCATAATATATTATGGAAGGGTAAGCCCATTTATTTTGCTAAAACATCCGGAACCACAAGTGGTGTTAAATACATACCTATTACATCAGATTCAATTCCAAACCATATTAATACAGCCAGAAATGCGCTTTTATGCTACATGGCAGAAACGGGTAACACTGCTTTTGCTGATGGTAAACTGATTTTTTTATCCGGTTCACCTGAGTTGGAACGAATAGCTGATATACCCACTGGCCGCTTAAGTGGCATAGCAAATCACCATATTCCAAAATACTTACGATCAAACCAGCTTCCCAGTTATGAAACAAATTGCATTGAAGATTGGGAAACAAAACTAGATGCCATTGTTAATGAAACCATCAATCAAAATATGACATTGATCAGTGGCATTCCACCCTGGGTACAAATGTATTTTGATAGGTTACAGGAAAAAAGCGGGAAAAAAATAATTGATCTTTTTCCTAATTTTTCTGTGATGGTGCACGGAGGTGTGAACTTTGAACCTTATAAAGCAAAATTATTTGAAAGTATAGGGCGGCAGGTGCATGATATTGAAACTTTTCCTGCCTCCGAAGGATTTTTTGCTTTTCAGGATACGCAGAAAGAAGAAGGGTTACTATTGAATACTGATAGCGGGATTTTTTTTGAATTTATTGAAGCATCGGAAATATTTAATCAATCACCTGCAAGGCTTTCACTTCACGACGTTCAAGTAGGTGTAAACTATGCACTCGTAATTAATAGCAATGCCGGGCTATGGGGATATAATCTTGGTGATACAATTAAATTTATTAGTATTAATCCATTCAGGCTGGTGGTTACAGGCCGTATTAAACATTTTATTTCTGCCTTTGGGGAACATGTTATCGGGGAAGAAGTGGAACAGAGTTTGCTAAAAGCGGCAAAGGAAACAAATGTAAGGATCACAGAATTTACAGTAGCGCCTACTATTGGACAGCATGAAGGAAAAAGTTTTCATGAATGGTTAATTGAATTTGAAGAAACGCCTGCTCAATTAACAGAGTTTGCAGAAAAAGTTGATAATAATTTACGGCAAAAAAATATTTATTACGATGACCTGATACGCGGTAATATTTTACAACCTTTGAAAATCACCCCTATCAAGAAAAATGGTTTTATCAATTACATGAGATCGGTTGGCAAATTAGGTGGGCAAAATAAAGTGCCTCGGCTAAGTAATGATCGTAAACTTGCTGATGAATTAAAAAATTGGACGACTATAAAAAGCTAATCTTTCTATTCATTCCATCATTTCAATTTAAAATTAATTTTACTAAAAATTACTTTTTACATTCAGCATGGATAGTACTTCACACATTAAACGCATCGCTATTTTTGGTTCAACGGGTTCTATAGGCACACAAGCACTTGAAGTTATCGCAGCCAATCCGGGCAAATTTTCGGTTGAAATCCTTACTTGTAATGGTAATGATGATCTGTTAATTAAACAAGCGTTGAAGTTTAATCCTAATATAGTGGTGATAGGTGATGAAGCAAAATATATTAAAACAAAAGAGGCATTAGCAAGCACTGATATAAAAGTTTTTGCAGGTGAAAAAGCGTTAGAAGAAGTGGCTGCTATGGATGTATATGATGTAATGCTGGCGGCTATTGTAGGTTATGCAGGATTAAAACCAACATTAAATGCTATTAAGGCCGGGAAAACTATTGCTTTGGCAAATAAAGAAACATTAGTAGTAGCGGGGGATATTGTTATGCAGACAGCGTTTGAAAGAAAGGTTCCTGTTATCCCTGTTGATTCTGAACATTCTGCCATTTTTCAATGCCTTGTTGGTGAAATGCGTAATCCTATTGAAAAAGTTATTTTAACAGCATCAGGTGGTCCCTTTTTAGGAAAGAAAACCAATTATTTGGTAAATGTAAAAAGGGAACATGCCATTCAACATCCAAATTGGAATATGGGCGCAAAGATCAGTGTAGATTCAGCTACGCTGATGAATAAAGGATTGGAAATGATTGAAGCAAAATGGTTGTTTAATTTGGAGCCATCGCAAATTCAGATAATAATACATCCGCAAAGTATTGTACACTCCATGGTTCAATTTGAAGATGGAAGTATAAAAGCACAAATGGGTTTACCCAATATGAAATTACCTATACAGTATGCACTTGCTTTTCCAATACGTATAAAGAATGATTTTCCGCGCTGTGATATAAAAAAATTTAGTGTTCTCAATTTTGATGAACCAGACTACCGTACATTTCGCAACCTGGGATTAGCGATGGAAGCGTTGAACAAAGGCGGCAACCTTCCTTGTATAATGAATGCGGCCAATGAAATTGCCGTGTATGCTTTTTTACGGAATCGCCTTGGTTTTTTAGAAATGACAGATGTAATTGAAAAAACGATGCAAAAAGTCAGTTTTTTAGATAATCCTTCTCTGGATGATTATTATGCAAGCGATGGTGATGCAAGAAATTATGCTGCCGATATGATCAAACTTTAATTGCTTTTCTGTTATAACCTTTCCAATAATTGCAGGGTGGCCTTTAAGTATTGGTTAATTGATGCATATTTGCGACTCATAAATAATAGTGTAATTATATCATGTTTTTATTAGCGATAGACTGGTCTGGAATTTTTGCAAATATTGGACAATTTATTTTATCCTTTTCAATATTGGTGGTGCTTCATGAGATGGGACATTTTCTGCCTGCAAAATGGTTTGGCTGCCGGGTTGATAAATTTTATTTGTTTTTTAATCCATGGTTTTCTCTTTGGAAAAAACAAGTGGGTGAAACAGAATATGGTTTGGGTTGGGTTCCTTTAGGTGGATATGTAAAAATTGCCGGAATGATTGATGAAAGCATGGATAAAGCGCAAATGCAACTTCCACCACAACCATATGAATTTAGAAGTAAGCCGGCCTGGCAAAGGTTGATCATTATGTTAGGTGGCGTGGTAGTTAATTTTATATTGGCACTTATCATTTTTGCCATGATACTTTTTAAATGGGGTGAGGAAAGATTACCAGTTAAAAGTTTAACGTATGGTTTGGCGGCTGACTCACTTGCCCGCGTAGTCGGTTTGAAAGACGGCGATGTAATTACTGCTGTGAACAACAAACCCTTGGTATATATGAACAATTTGCCAAAGGACATGATGCTTAATGAGCAACCTGTATTAACAGTTAATCGCGGCGGTATTGATACAATAATAAATTTGCCACAAGGATTTATTTCTACACTTACAAAAAACCAATTACGAGGCTTTGTATCTGCACGAACACCGGTTATAATTGACAGCCTTTCTGCGAAAATTGAATTTAAAAATGGTAAATTTCAAAAAGGAGATCAATTAGTAGGTATTAATAATGAACCTTTTTTATATTTTAATGAGTTTGAGAAATTGAAGCCAAAATATAAAAATCAAACCGTGCAAATAAAAATATTGCGCAGTGGAGATACGGCGACAGTTGATGTGAAAGTGCAGGGAGATGGTAGCATTGGTTTTTTCCCGGTAACACCCGATAAAATTTTCACCACTGAGAAAGTAGAATATACTTTTTTAGAATCTATTCCAGCAGGCATTAATTACGGAGTTGATAGATTAAAAGATTATATGACAGGCATCAGGTTATTATTTACTTCTAAAGAACATAAAGTAGCAGATAACCTGGGTAGTGTTATTTCTATAGGAAAAACTTTTGGCGGCACCTGGGACTGGCAACGGTTTTGGACAATGACAGCTTTATTTTCAATTATACTTGCCTTTATGAACATATTGCCGATACCGGCGCTGGATGGTGGCCATGCGTTATTCACAATTTACGAAATGGTTACGGGCAGAAAACCAAGCGATAAATTTATTGAGTATGCTCAAATGGGGGGAATGATTTTATTGTTAGGTTTAATGCTATATGCTTTTGGGTTGGATATATGGAGGTTGTTTAAATAAGAAGCCTCCTCAAACCCCTCCCAAAGAGAGGCTTCGCAACCACACGTAGCCAGCTTTGAGGCGATCTTTACGTTAAGTGAATTTTAAGAAATCGAAAGGTTCGATTTTTGTAAATTTGGGAATTGGTTTTGATACCCAGTGCTGAATAGAATACAATAGTACGACGCAACGGAAGTTAAATAGTGACTTGTTGCCGGGTACAAAAAGATATTGAATAAGCAACAAGGAATAAAGGAAAAGGATCTGAAAAATTGTTGCAAGGACACAAGAATGATGAACTTAGGAAACAATATTAAATTACCAATATTCAATATTAAATAACCTTGGGGGCGTTTGGTTTTGACAGCGTAGATCTTTGAAAGTGCAAGCATGTCGAGCGTTGGATAATTAGCTCGTAAATCTGAATATTCAAAACAATAAATGGCAATACTCAGTATGCCATGGCTGCCTAATTAGTAATTAGCGCAACCATTTTGGCCGAGATAGCAGGCTTGTCTGTGCCTTGCTGCTCCGCCTAAATCAAAAGAAAACAGGCTGCTGTAACCGAAGGCTGTGACGGTTATTCAAGACTATACAGCTAAGAAAAATGTTGGTGTGTTTCGTTCCTGCATTTTTCCGACAAACAATACGGAAATAAACATGTAGAAAGCTTTTGCAGAATATGTTTGGACACCGGTTCGAATCCGGTCGCCTCCACCTCACCGGATTTCCCTTCGGTACCGTCTAATACGAGTAACTGTTTTTGGTTTAAAATCAAAAGGTTATGAGCAAAAACGGGCATCACAAAAGGGGTTCGATACACACTGTCTTTATAGTACAGGCTATTATCGAACACCTTGCGCAGCAGCTCCTGTTTCTGCAGGAGCGCTGCACTTTGGTACACCGCTTTTAGGTCAGTTAATTTGTCAAGGTTTTCCTGGAGCAAAAAGTAGATATCATTTTCGTCCCGGGTTAACTTCCGGATATCTGCATCCACGGCAATTCGCTTGCGACAGATTTCTTCGTGCCACCGGTTGTAGGTATCGTGGTTCATCTGGTTGTTGATCCACTTTTCTTCAACTGATCTCAGCTGCTCTTCCAGCTGAGCGAACTCCCGCTTTTTCTTTTGCAATATCTTCTTATCAGCAAAAGTTTTTTCTTCTAAAAGTTGTGCACTTTGTTCTCGAATTGCGACAACCAAATCTTCGGGAAGTGACATTAATTGCAACACCTCATTTAGTTGATCATGCGCCTTGGGTGCAGGAATAGTATTGTGCCCACTCACTTGGCATTTGTAGTAATCGTAATACTTACCACGTCGACCACGGCTTGGCGCACCCGTGAGCATTTTTTTACAGTGGCATTTCAATACACCACGTAGGGGAAAGTTCTCTGAAACAGCAACTCTTGGTTTCTCGGGCCTATACATTTTTTCCTGCACCTGGTTCCAGTCTGACACGTCAATAATTGCCTGAAGATTTTTTATTTCAAACAAACCACCGGGTGAATTTTTCCAGGGCTTTACTTTTTGAAAACCGGTGTAAAGCGGGTTGTTTAATATTTCTGTGATGGCTGAATGGCTTTTGCGTGGAAAGCTCCTGCTCTTAGCGGTTTCGTAAATAATATATGGCGGTGTGCCGGCTAAGTAAGCTTCGTATATGTAGCGGATCATTGCGGCTTGTTCTTCATTGATCACGAGACGCCGATCTTCTCCTTCACCTTCTTTTGTATAGCCATATGGCGCCGGGCCACCTTGTATCCACCGGCCTTTGACGGCTTTGGCTGCATAGATACCGCCGTTGATATCATTTTGACGTTTGATGTTTTCAGAATTACCAAGCAGGAATTCCAAACCCATCATGAAGAAAGAATTATGATCAAGGCAATCGTAAATATTGCCCCTGCCGGCACTTACAATGCGAATGCCATAAGAAGCCTGTATTTTTTTAACCATGTTAATAGCATCACCAGCTTCACGGCTAAACCGGATTAGATCAGCAACAACCAGGTAGTCGATACCGTGGTGATTTTTCCGGATGAATTCAAACAAAAGTTTAATATCCGGGCGGTCAAAATTTCTTGCAGTGTAACCTTCATCTTTAAACGTATCAACTGTTATTACTTTGTTGTACGTCATCCAGTGATCTGTCACCAGCTCCTGGCGTTCGATGCTGTGATGACTTTGGTCGTTGCTGCTGAATCGATGATATCGAATCCCCTTTTCCATACGCTTGCTTTAGAGTTTTGACAACAATAATGTTGCTGATTAAAGCTACTATATTCTTTTCCCCGGGTAACAGCATTTTCTTCACAGGCGCCTGCTTACTAAGGGTCAATATTGTAGCCGTTTTTTTCATTCGTTGTTTTCAAGAGCAGGGCTCAATTTTAAAGTGGAGGAACATAGTTTCTTTATTTTTCCCCTCAATCAGAAAATAAGTTTTGTAATAATCTATATCAGCAGAAAGGAATAGTTTTATAAAAGGCCTTCCCTTCACCAGGTCAATAGCTATATCAACGGCCTCTAAATACCCGTAGCCAACATCAAAATTTAAGACTCCCTCAATACCGGTATCATTATAAATTGTCAATGCTACTTCTTGTATCATGTCGCCTGGTTCTATATTGTTTTTCATCTGTGAAGCGTTGCTCCGCACCAATTAAGGCACCCCAAAGCATTTGAAAAATATTTGATGTCGCTTCTGCATAGAATTCTTTACCGTCTTTATCGAGCATACGGAACATTAAAGTTGTTTGTCCGGAGACAGTGCCTGCTTCCAAAACGGCACAGTGCGTAATAGTTAACCGCAGCGGTGGATAATTTTTATGATCATTCCACTCAATAGCCGGAACGCCATTTTTCACATCATCAAGCGATTGAATTCTGACAATTACTTTTTGCATAAATTTTTCAGTTATTGTTCTCGGTAGTCCCTCTTCTAACTATGGTAACAAAAGAGCGCAAAAGGACCATGAGGCGGTTTGCAGTTACGTACTCTGGCTGCACACCCCGCATACGCTCTTTATTATGTTCTAAAAATCGGGTGATATCATCTACACACAGATATACATTGCCTTCCGGATCTTCAATAGACCGCATGCTCCCCAGTGGTATAAAGTTTTCCATTATCCTGCATCGGGTTTAAAATGCCCCATTAATGTGTCCATGGGGTGTGGGCCGGTTGGCCGGTTGGCATTGATGTAAGAAACTGCATCGGCAAATGTTTCCCTGGTCTCATTAACCATGCGTATTAAAAAACACTCTTGTTCATCTGCATCCTTTATCGTAAAGAATATTTTACGCTCCTGCTGTATACTGTAGTCGCGAATAAATTCCAGGAAAAGCATACAACTTGTTCCCTCTTTTGGAAGTGATAAAACAAACACCATTCTTGAGAAGTATTTTGCTT
>MWWB01000003.1_pt1 | contig 34501 bp, 34 predicted proteins | sample 1047291 | NCBI WGS metagenome assembly MWWB01 (sample SAMN06349976, study PRJNA376086) | soil metagenome | isolation source: MS4-1 sample Antarctic (ecotone) soil | place: Antarctica | reverse complement strand
ATAAAATGGCATCATGAGAATAAAAATTCCAGCTTTATTTATACTGACACTGTTGTTTATCGCAACAGGCTCACAATGGGCAAGAGCTCAAAAAAGCATAAACGTTCAAATCAACAACCCGGGACATCAACTTTCTTATGCTGTTAATGAGATAAAGAAAGCTGGTAATGAAAGAAATTATACTGTAAAGCTATCATCAATCATCAGTGATAATTTAAGCGAAGAAGTGGTAGTGAGGATAAGTTCAGACTCAGCCTTATCTGTAAAAATTGCTAAGGATGAAAATTTGAAGTGGCCAGGTAATCTCGGTTGGCAATGCTATGCTATACGCGTAGTTAAGATGCCCGACAAGAAAAACATTTACATTTTAGCAGGCGATCAAACTGGCGCTATGTATGGCGGTTTAGATATTGCTGAAGCTATTCGCATTGGAACTCTCAACTCGATAACAAATTCCGATAACAAACCTTACCTCGATCGCCGTGGCATCAAGTTTAATATTCCCCTCGATCTTCGAACCCCAAGCTATACCGATCCCAGTGATGCAGCCCAACAAAACATTCCTAACGTATGGGAAAAAAAGTTTTGGACTACTTATTTTGATGAGATGGCTAAACACCGTTACAATGTTTTGACTTTATGGAGCCTTCATCCCTTTCCTTCTATGGTAAAAATTCCTGAATTTCCGGAAGTAGCATTGAATGATGTCTGGCGCACGAAGGAAAAGTTTGATGATGGTTATAGCCATAACGGGATTAACTACGTTCGACCCCATTTGCTTAAAAACGTAGAGGTGGTTAAAAAGATAACCATTGATGAAAAAATTGCTTTTTGGCGAGATGTCATGCAAATGGCAAGTGACAGGGGCATCGAAGTTTTTATTTTCACCTGGAACATTTTTACCAATGGTGCTGAAGGCAAGCATGGCATAACCAACAGGCAGGATAACGATACCACGATACAATACTTTAGGGCTGCAGTTAGAGAGATGGTACGTACTTACCCGCTTTTAGCAGGTATCGGTATTACAGCAGGTGAAGCGATGAACGGAAAATTAAAAGGCGAGTATGCCAACGAAAAATGGTTATCCCGGACTTATGGGGAGGGCATTAAGGATGCACTTAAAACAGAACCTAATAGACCTTTTCGTCTTATTCATCGTTTTCACCAGACTTCATTAAGCGAGATTAAGGAGGCTTTTCATGAATATCCCGGTCCAATTGATTTAAGCTTGAAGTATGCGATTGCCCACATGTATTCTATTCCAAATCCACCTTTTGTAGATGCTGCTATGCCCCTCTTGTCGCAGCAAACAAAGAGTTGGTTAACGATTCGCAATGATGATATTTATAGCTTCCGTTGGGCTAATAATAACTATGCCCGTGCGTTTATTAAAGATATACCTGAGCCTGAAAAAATTGCGGGCTACTATATGGGTCCGGATGGTTACAACTGGGGGCGGGATTACCTTACTAAAGGAAACGAACACCAATTGATTTTGCAAAAGCAATGGTATTCTTTCATGCTTTGGGGAAGATTAAGCTATAACCCTGAGTTGCCGGATGAGGTATTTATAAAAACGCTTCAAACACGTTTCCCTTCCATATCTGTACAAGCTTTATACAAACCATGGTCAGCAGCATCCATGATCTTTCCGTGGATCACCCGTTACGTTTGGGGTGATATTGATCTAAAATGGTTTCCTGAGGCCAATATCAGTCATCCCACTCATAAAGGCTTTTATACTGTTGCTGATTACATTGAACGTGAACCAATGCCGGGCAGTCGCATCCGTAATATTTACTTGTGGGCAAAGTACCAGCATGAAGGCAAACACGATTCCCTTCAATCGCCAATCGCTGTAGCTGATACTCTATCTATGCTATCAAACACTGCGCTTGAAGGATTAAAAAAACTCCCGGCCCGTAAAGCAGGTTCGTTTAGTGAACTGGATCAAACATTAGGAGATATTGAAGCGTTTGCGCATATAGGCAACTACTATGCAGCAAAAATGAAGGCAGCATGTAGTTTGGCAACTTTCGATCAATTTAGTAATGAAGCCGATAGAAATAAGGCGCTCAGTTATTTACAGCAAGCAAGAGACCATTGGGCGCACTATGCGAAAGTGTATAGTTCACTGTACAAACCCGTCTTGTATAACCGGGTAGGATTTGTAAACATCCCTCAACTATTAACAAAAGTAGAGGCAGATATTGCGTTGGCTAAACAATGGAAACCAGGAACTATTAAGTATCAACCAAAGTATACAACGGAAGCGCCTTTTAGAAAGTGATTGCATTTAATTACATCTTACACTCATGATGATAGTTCTGAAATATCATGATTTAAAGCGCAGATAAATGTTGCCTTATGAAAAATAAATTGTTCCTTATAATTTGTAATAAGCTTCTGGTCTTTCCTATAAGTTTTATTGTCATCCTTTTGTTAGCAACCCACTTTAAAGGTTCTGCGCAATGGTCTTCAATTAATCCTGGTCGTTACGATACAACCTGGTGGAACCGTACACCTATCAGGCTAATTCAAACTAATCTTCGCGAGATAGATGCTCTAATGGACGTGGATGATTTTGTAAAGTCAATAGAAGATGCCTCCGCAAATGTTGTTTTAATAAATGTGGGAGGTATTGTGGCGAACTATCCCACTAAGCTGCCTTTTCATTATAAGAATACCTATATGAAAGGTGACTTGGTAGGGGAGCTGCTAAAAAGACTTCATGCAAAAGGGATAAAGGTTTTAGGACGGTTTGATATGAGTAAGATAAATGAGACATTGGCCGCAAATAAGCCGGAGTGGTTGTACGTTGGAACCGATGGTAAAAATGTAAATTATAATGGACAGGTGCATACCTGTGTTAACGGAGGTTACCAGCAGCAATACACTTTTGATATTTTGAAAGAGACCATTCAAAATTATAACCTTGACGGGATTTTTTTTAACATGCCCGGCTATACTACTTCAGACTACAGTGGAGTTTATCATGGAATATGCCAGTGCGAGAACTGCAAAAAAAGATTTCATGATTCTACAGGGATGACACTTCCTGTAAAAGAAGATATGACCGACGAGGTTTACAGAAGGTATAACGCATTTAGAAAAACAACTTCAGAACAACTTTTTACGCAGGTAGGGAATTTTATAAAACAACAAAATCCAAAGCTCATCATTTGTACATATACCGATGCCGGGGTAGATGTAACGCGTATGGAATCGAGCTCATGGCTGACCTCCGAATATGAATGGAATTATTTTTCAACCGATCATGTTAAGCGTGTTCTTGGTTCTTACAAGGATAGAACTCCCGGCAATCTTCTTCAATATTTTCTTGCTATTGGTTACCGCCATATAGCTACTTCACCAAATATTTCAAGAATATGGGTACTTGAAAATATGCTCAACGGTGCCCCGCTTGATGTATATGTGATAGGCACTTTGGTTAACCAGGAAGACCGCAGGTTTATTCCTATAATGAAGGACATTTATCGTTTCCATAAGACCAACGAGAAGTTGTTTACCAACCTTCAGCCGGTCAGTAATGTTGCGCTTATTCGTGGTTCAAAAGAGGAATACATGGGTCTGATAAAATTGCTGTCTGAAGAGCATATCATGTATGATATTATTGAACCTTCCGCAGTAGGTAGCTTAAGAATGCCGAGAAAACTGGAAGAATATGATGCACTAATTCTTGGAGATGTTACGGATATGGATGATCATTTTATTTCAATAATTGATAATTATGTAAGTAATGGAGGGAAGGTTTTATCTACCGGCTTCACTTCAACCAAAGATGGGATTGGTACGCCAACAAACAAACTAAGACTTCAATCCATGGGCGTAATGCCGGGGTTTGAGACGTTTAAGCAAGCAAAATCTACCTATCTTAAAGTTTCTAAAAATGATAAAGCAGCACTTGGTTCAAAATCATTTGAAGATTTTGATCTAATGATGATGTACGGAGATTTTTTACAATGTAAAGCAAACAATACGGCGAAAGGGTATTTGAAATTAGTGCCTGCCACGATGTTTGGTCCTCCTGAAAAGTCATATTATACTGAAGCTGAAATAACGAATGTTCCTGGCATTATAAGTAATGATTTCGGAAAAGGAAAGTCTGTTTTCATACCATGGCAAATAGGAGCGCAGTATAATTTTAAAGCGCATTATGCTCATAAAACACTGTTTGTATCTGCTCTTAAAAACCTTTTAAACATTAATAATTCAATTGTTACTAATGCTTCACCTTTAATTGAAATGTCGCGATTAGCTAATCGCAACGGAGCATTTGAATGGATAGGTCTTTTGAACCACTCAGGACAAATAGGAGCTTCTTTACTTGAGCCTGTAAGTATTCACAATACAACTATTCTTTTTAAACCATTAAAGGCTGTAAAAGAAGTTAAGCTGTTAAAGTCGAAGACGTCCCTTAATTTTAAACAAGCCAATGGATGGATTGAATGTACGGTACCAAAAGTTACAGATTTTGAAATGTTGCTTTGCCTTTACAGGTAAATTCACCTTAATAGATAGAGAGCTGTTTTAATTAACTTTTATTGAAGAAACTATTATCCTCTATTTTTCGGCCAATCGAGATCAGCCGGTTAATCCGGGCAATTCAGCTACGATTACAATGCTAAATATTTAATAAGCGGCGCTCTTCGCTACCATGGCTTTTCCAACTTTGCTCCCCAAAATAAATATGCCCTGTTCTCCTCTGCTTCTGTAGGTTGGAACATCACCGCAAGAATTTCTGGAATATATTGGATATAAGTGCATTGAAACTAACAGCAGGCTGGTGAGCCGCCGGTTCAAGCGATTTAAGCATTACCGATACTTATCGCTACTGCTTATGGCTTTATTAATCTTAAGTATAATTGTAGGAGGGATTATGGTTTATGTGGGTGGCGCATTTAAAGATGCACAGGTTGATCTTTCATTATTTACCAGGTTTCTGCTGGTCTTATGCTCATAGCTACATCGTTACTCTTTGCAGTAAAAATCAAGAAAAGCGCCTCAACTCCATAAGATTTCAGATAGGATTTATAATAAAATCATTTAGAATAAAAATGAAGAAAATGCTGACAATGAAGGATATTGCTCAACAATCAAATGTATCAAAAGCTCCAGTCTCATTTGTTCTTAATGGTAAATCAGAGATTTATGGGCATAAGCAATGCTAAGAGAATTTGTTAACGGTGATAGTATCCCTGAATGAAATTCAAAAGAAGACACGAATAAATAATTATACTTGATAAGCATTATAATACCCACTTACAACGAAGAAGAAACAATAGCTGACCTTATTAATTATTTAAAAACACCTGACACCATTGAAACAGTTGAGTTGATAGTGGCAGATGCGGGCAGTACAGATAATACATTAACCATTGCCCGAAAGGCCGGAGCAAAAGCTGTGCTCTCCCCGAAAAAAGGAAGAGCTGCCCAAATGAATTTTGGAGCTTCCCTGGCGATAGGAGACATTTTATATTTTATTCATGCGGATACTTTCCCTCCAGATACCTTCACAAGCGATATTAATAAAGCAATCAATAAAGGTTACCAGTTAGGCAGATACAGAACTATGTTCAACAGCCTTAAAACAGTTCTTCGTATCAATGCTTTTTTTACCCGCTTCGACTGGTTCATTTGTTATGGGGGAGATCAAACTTTATTTATAACTAAGAGACTTTTTAATCAGATCAACGGTTTTAAAGAAGATATGCTAATCATGGAAGACTATGATATAGTTACAAGAGCAAGGCAATTTGGAAAATATAAAATATTTAAAAAGGCGGCTCTTATCTCAGCCCGTAAGTACGAAACGAACAGTTGGTTTAAAGTACAGAATGCTAACAGAACGATTGTAAAGATGTATAAGAATGGTGCTTCCCAGCAGGATATGGTTAACAAATACAAGGAAATGCTTGTATATAGGTGGTAGTGCAAACTTTACCCTGTAGCTGTTCGTACATTTTCAATAAAAAACTATTGTATGAAAGATCTGATCACGGGCATTCAACAAGTTGGTGTTGGCGTAACGAATGCAACCGAAGCAAAAAGCTTGTATAAAGATCTTTTCGGTATGAATGTTTTGATTTTTGAAGACAAGGCTGCTGCTTCACTGATGACAAAGTATACCGGAAGCAAGTTGCACAACAGGCATGCAATTCTCTCTATGAATCTTGTGGGTGGCGGAGGATTTGAGATATGGCAATTTACTTCGCGTACACCTTTGCTCCAGAATGCTCCTCTGTTTGGCGATCTCGGAATATTTGCTACCAAGATTAAAACCAAAAATGTGCAGGCAGCACATACTTATTTCAACACCTTTGAAAATATTACAGTTTCTGATGTAATGGAAACTCCTGATGATAAACTTCACTTTTGGGTAACTGACCCTTATGGAAATCATTTTAATATTATAGAAGGAGATGAATGGTTTAAAAATGGCCAGGGTATGTGCGGGGGTGTTGCCGGTGCGGTTATAGGAGTATTAAATATTGACGCTTCTTTAAACTTTTATAAAAATGTTTTAGGTATTGATGAAGTTATATATTCCGGTACGGCACCTGCAATTGATTTGCCTATAAAAGAACAACTGGGACAACGGTTTAAAAGAGTTCTATTAAAAAAACAAGTAGCTAACCGGGGAGCTTTTAGTAAACTGCTGGGATCAGTTCAGATTGAACTTGTTGAAGCATTAGACTTTCAACCTAAGAAGATATACGAGGACAGATTTTGGGGTGATTGTGGTTTCATTCATTTATGTTTTGATGTTTTAAATATGGATTTGCTGAAACAAAAATCAGCTCAGGCAGGTTATAACTTTACTGTTGACAGTGCCAACTCTTTTTCTATGGGCACCTCTGCCGGAAGATTTTGTTACGTAGAAGATCCGGATGGAACGTTAATAGAATTAGTTGAAACTCATAAAGTGCCGATACTTAAAAAACTTAATTGGCATCTTAACTTAAAAACGCGGAAGAATGAAGGTCCGCTACCAGATTGGATGATAGGAATGCTTGCTTTAAACAAGATCAAATGATTATAGAATTAGGCACCTCCAGTAAAAACAACTGAACAAGGTTAAATTTTTTACTACATTTTCAAGCACTACAAAGTCAACATAATTCGATACAACTTATAACCCTTTTTAATTCTTTTCTTTCTTTTTGCGTTAGTCTAAAGTAATTATATACACTTACAACACGATCTTTCCATTGCAAGAATATTAGAGCTAACAAAGGCAACAATATAATCAACGATAAAAATTGAGGATTTTTGAAGACCACAAAACAAAGCATTGAAAGTATTATCACGTATAAAGGATAAACGATTATGAGAGCGCCGAATAATACAGAATGATAAAATACAGTGTTGTTTGTTTTCTTTCTTACAATCATCTTTATAGGTAAGTAAACGGGTAAGTGCACAACTAATGCTACAATCGCGGGAATAAGCAGAAGCAATCCTGCCGACATATTTATGGAAAGACTTCCTGTGTTTAAAGAAACCTTTTTAGAGCCTGTAAAACGATTGAAAATATTTTCGTTACCACTGGTATAAAAGCTCCTTTGTATCTTTTTAAAGCCTGCAATTATATTTGAGTACGAACCTTTATTTATTTCTGGATTACTTAGCAGAAACTGAACAAGGCTTACATTATTCTTTTCTGTAAGCATCGCTTCATTTAGTGCTGTATAAATTAATCTATTTAGTTCTGCAATTTGCTCCGCTTCATTATATATTTCAGGAAGATGTTGTTTCAATATTGGCTTGCCTGCATCGATTATTACATTTTTGCTGAAGTGTGTAAAAGAACTATAATTGAAGCTTACAGGTAAAATTCTAAACTGCTTACTAACGGATGGCGACTTCCATGCGCTTATTGCAATTCGTGCAGAACCTTTCTTTAAAGGCCTTATTTCCCACTGATTTATGCAAAGACCTTCAGTGAAAATAAGAACAATGCCTCCCTGCTTTAATATCTGCAGGCAACGATCAAAAGTATTGTCATTTAAGGCAAGATATTCTTTGCCTTCTTTTAATCTGTAGATCGGAATAGCATTTAGTGCTGTAAGTAACTTTTTTGCAACAGGATGTTTAAACGCATCACCTCTTGCTAAAAAATGTATCGGATGTTTAAAGAAAGCGCCCAGCAACAAAGCATCAAAGAAAGAATTAGGATGATTACATGCTAACAGTAATGGTCCCTTTTCTTTTAATATATTTCTATTGGTAAAAATAATTTTCCTGCAAAATATAAGCAAGCCTAACCTCACTAAGCATTTTACAAAGAAGTACAATTTTTACAAATTAGTGTTGGTAAGATAGCGATATTAATGCTTCATATTTTTTGCAATCTTCCCCGTTATCTACATCAGAAAGCGGGGGCAAAAGATGACAGGAATAGTTAAGATTTGAAAGATCACGGATAGTGTCATAATACACGCTTTCAGTGCTCCAGTTTTTATTTTCAAATAGCTGCGGAATAAAAATAGTCATACCCAAAAGATAGTAACCGCCATCGAGTGAAGGACCAATGACAACCTGTTTTTTTTCAAGCGCTTCCATTGCCTCCTCAATTATACTTTTAGTCAGATCAAAACAATCACTGCCAATAATAGCAACCCTGCGATAACCTTTTTTTAATAGAAGGTCGAAAGCGTTTTTCATTCGTTCACCTAAATTACTTCCTGTTTGCAGTTCCTTTTTATATGCTTCGTTTTTCCATAGGTCATTATGGTTTATAAAATCAGCATAAAATACGTAGCGGTCAACAGCAAGATCTTTGGTAATGGAATGAGTATGGCTTAATAACCTTTTATATATTTCTAACGCAACAGTATCTCCCAGATCTTTTGCAATACGCGTTTTTACTTTGCCTAAAACGGGGTTTCTTACAAATATAATGAGGGCAGATATCACTTTAAATTTTATGGTTACGAAGTATAATGAGTAATAAAATTAATCGGCACAAGAGTGCTAAGGAGGCTCCACTTTAGTTTTGAATGTCTTAAGATGCCGTGCTCAATATTGTCAAGACTAAGTTTTTCGCCTGCGATTTCAATTTGTTGATCACCAAAAAAGCTACCGCGGTCTTTGTACTTCTCGCTGTTTTTCGACAAAATCACCTGCGTGTACCCATTGTATAAATTGATCCAGAAAGCTTTTTTAGTGTTATCATTATTAAGTTGAGTTTCAAGATTTGATTCTGTAATAGATTTAATGATATTTACTAAACTATCAGTTGGTTCTTTTGTTTTAGCAGCAAGTAACAGTTGCTGAGAAATATCAATAATGGACAAATCAAAGGCTTTTGTTTTTTCATTATTGTTCACATTTGCATAATCCATTATTACCACGGTTAAAAAAAGTATTAAAAAAACGCCCCTTTTCACAGCCATATATACGCCAGGAAGTTTTACCCGGTTTTTTTTATTATATCAATAACAATTTATGATTGACATGGTTCGGAAAATAGAGGAGACCACGGAGTTTCTTATAAAGGAAGGTTTTACCGGAGCAACAACAGGTGTTGTTTTAGGAACTGGCCTCGGCGAATTTATTAATGAAATGAAAATTGAAAAACAGATCGCTTATAGTGATATTCCCAATTTTCCTGTTGCAACAGTTGAATTTCATAAAGGGCAGTTATTGTTAGGAACTATTGGTAACAGGAAAGTTATAGCAATGCAGGGAAGGTTTCATTACTATGAAGGATATAGTATGCAGGAAATCACTTTCCCAATTAGGGTAATGAAAAAATTAGGTGTAGCTCAGCTACTTTTAAGTAATGCAGCAGGAGGCATTAATCTTGATTTTAAAAAAGGAGAGCTGGTACTTATAGAAGACCATATTAACCTGCAATCAGAAAATCCACTGAGAGGATTGAATGCGCCCGAGTTTGGAAACCGGTTTGTTGACATGAGTGAGCCTTATGATAATACTTTAAACGAACTCTTAATTACCGATGCAAATACATTAGGCATTCAACTTAAGAAAGGAGTATATGCTTCAGTCATGGGTCCTAATCTTGAAACTAAAGCGGAGTACCGGTACATACGAAATATTGGAGCAGATATGGTTGGCATGAGCACTGTTCCGGAAGTTATTGTTGCCAATCATGTGGGTTTAAAATGTGCTGCTGTTAGCGTAATTACTGATGAATGTGATCCGGATAATTTACAGCGGGTAGATATTTCAGAGATTATAGCAGTTGCCGGTAAGGCTGATGGCATACTTTCCAAATTGTTTGCAGAGGTAATCAATAATTTGAAAAGCTAATGTTGGCCTTCTTTCGTTGCAGAGAAGCGGGGAGACAGTCAATCTTTTCTCAATTTTTCTCCTTCACTTCTTTTAGGATGAAGAGTAGTGTCTTTATTAAGTTCCAGTTCCTTTTGCTTTTCAACCGAGGAACCTTCAGGAGTTATTCCAAACCGCAGTTTCCACGAACGTATTCCTGTCTTTAATTCTTTTATCGGGTTAAAAGGTGGTTTAGATCCATAAGCTCTATATTTTCCCGGCTTTACTTTGCCTTTTTGTCTTACAAAATTTTCAAAGTCGTTTACCCAGCTTTTAAATGCTTGCATAAAAGCGGTTTCTGCAATTACATCTTCCGCCTGGTTCTCGCTGTACTTTTTATCTTTTCCGGTTATTTCACATCTCCATAAATTATCCGGAACCTCAATGCCTCCATATCTGCATTGCCAGACTAAAGGAGCATATGCATTTCTTTCATTTTCATACGGTTCTTCATCAGGATTAAAAAATTGAGGATGTTGTAAAATTTTTGGTCTTCCGCTATTATCTATTTCATCACCACCTTTATCCCCATAGCAAAAAAATGCAGCCGTTCTTCCTTCCATATGATTTACAGAAAGCTCTTTGAATGCTTCAGTATGTTCAAAAGCCATTGCTTTTTCCGGGTCTTTATGTGCAATCGTTTTTTCGTTAGGGTTACCACCGTTCATACAAACGAGGCGGTCAAACATAAGCTTAAGATTGCTTGTGCTGCCATACCAATTGATAGGTGCAATAAAAGCCCATGCATCAGCCATATCCAATCTTGCATACAGGTCTAAGTTCCACATCAGGTCAGGCTCGCTCCGGCTTTTTTTACTATAGCAGTTGCAGGGCCAAACGCATAAAGCCATCGAGGTGGAGACACAGGCATTACATGACTGAATTTTTTCTCTTCCATATACGTTACCAATATCTTCATAGTCAATTTCCCAATCCTGTGGCAACATTTCTGCCATCTGCAACATTAACATCCTCGATTTTGAATCTACACCCGGGCAATTATATTGTCTTCTTTGCGAGCCTGAAACTATCAGTACCCTGAAAGGTCTTTTTTCAACAGGAAGCTTTGCATTCTCGTCTCTTGGTTTCATAAACTCTTTAAACAATAAAAACTTTGATTTGTTTAGCCTGCTTGTATGAACTGGTGGCAGGCAATAAAAAACTATTATACAGTTATTGGCGAAAAGTATCAGGTCGATCCGTTGATATTTGTAGGGATACATGTAATTGCCACACCTCTTTTTGCTGCGGCTGTATGGTGGATTATTTTCAATAGAAAGCGAAAGAAATCCATTTTAATTCCTTCCATTGTTGCGATCTTTATTTTTAATGCAGCCAGTATTTATCTTATAATTACCGGAAAAAACATTTCTTTCTGGATTTATTTTATTGTAGCTATGTCAGCAATCTTAAGCGGTTACTTCACCTTTAAAAAAATAAAAAAACGTATAGCGGCAATAAAATAATTTTGATGATCAGGATGTGCCGAATTTAAAAGAAGAGGTGTTTAAATGACCGACTTTGAGAACATATTAAGATCAATACAACCGTATGCTATAGCAATTGCATTCTCTGCTGTTTATCTGGCCGAACAGGTACTTCCGCAACGCAAAGGCTTTTCAGATATTAAGCATGATCTTTTCAATATTATAATTGGTGTTTTTAATTTGGCTGTTGCTGTTATAGGTGGATATTTTTTGCAGGAATGGCTGGTTTATACCGGTAAGAAAAACTTTGGATTATTAAACCTTCTGCCCGATATTCTGTGGGTTAAAGTAACCCTTGGTTTTATACTGTCGGACATGTTTATGTATTGGTGGCACAGGGCAAATCATGAATTGACTTTTTTGTGGAGGTTCCACAAATTTCATCATAAAGACGAGAAGTTGAACAGTACATCAGCCATTCGGTTTCATTCTGTTGAACTTATTTATTCTTATGTTGTCCGCTTTTGTTTATTTCCGCTGTTAGGGCTGCAGGTAGTAACCGTTGTTCTTTATGCAACCTTGCTATTCCCAATTATTGTCTTTCATCACTCTAATGTGCGGATTGGTACGAAAATGGATTTTTTATGTCGAAACTTTTTTGTTACACCCCTTATGCATCGTATCCATCACTCAAAAATTGTTCATGAAACAAATTCCAATTATGGATCTATCTTTCCTTACTGGGATAGCCTGTTTAGAAGTTATAAATCAAAACCGGTTAAGGAAATAGAATTTGGGGTAGATTGACGCGACCTGGAAGTTTTATAACTACCCAACAATATGAAATAGGTTTTTTCAGTTTACATACCTGCAAACCATCCCAACAGAAGGTTAATTTAAGAAGGATAAATTTGTATTTAAAAGCAGCAGCCTATTTAGTAATTACTTTGCATGAATTACTAACTACAATTTAAAATGTAATGAAACGGGTTTTAGTTTTATGTACAGGTAACAGTTGTCGTAGCCAAATTGCCGAAGGTTATTTACGTGAATTTGCAAATGGTAAAGCAGAGATTTACAGTGCAGGTGTGGAAACGCATGGTGTAAATCCGCGGGCTATTGCAACTATGAAAGAAGATGGAATTGATATATCTAACCATACTTCAAATAATATTGAAGAGTATAGAAACATTGATTTTGATTTTGTAATTACGGTATGTGATAATGCAAAGGAGAGATGCCCTTACTTTCCTTCAAATGCAAAAAAGTTTCATCAAAACTTTCCTGACCCGGCAAAAGCAGAAGGTAACGAAGCAGAGATAACGAACCAGTTTAGGGTAGTAAGAGAGATGATTAAAAGTTACTCGAAACAATTTATTGCTGATAATATTTTATAAGCGAACGTTTCAACTCATTCCGCTGTTATTATTGGTTGTTGTAAAAGTTGTTGGTTGAGATAATGCTAATTAAAGTGCAGTTGCCGGTTTTGAATAAATAAATAAAAAATGAAAGAGGAAATGTATAACTGGGACGGAGGCTTATATTTAAGAGTACTTCTATCGTTAATATTGATACTGTTTCTCTTCCGTGCAAATAAAGCTTCCGGCCAGGAAAAGTTTACTGTCAGCGGAACTGTAACATCAGAAAAAACAGGGGAGAGGTTGATAAATGCATCAGTAAAAGTTGCTGACAAATCAATTGGAACGATAACGAACGATTATGGTTTCTTTTCTCTTTCGCTTGTTAAAGGCAATTATACTATTGAAATTAGTTCAATAGGACTGCAGGAAAAAACAATTGAATTACTGCTTGAAAAAAACTTTAAGCTTAACATCGCGTTAGATGATAAAGAACAAAAGTTGCAGGATGTAACAGTAAAATCTTCTATGGGAGCGCGAAGTTTAAGCAGTCCGCAGATGAGTGTAGAGCGATTGAATGTTCAGGAGATAAAAAATATTCCCGTACTGTTTGGCGAGAGAGATGTGATGAAAACAATTCAGTTGCTCCCGGGTATAAAAGCAGCAAGCGAAGGTAACAGCGGCTTCTTTGTGAGGGGCGGCGCAGCAGATCAAAATCTAATTTTATTAGATGAGGCTCCTGTGTACAATGCGTCGCATTTACTTGGCTTTTTTTCTACTTTTAATTCCGACGCTATAAAAGATATAACCGTTTATAAAGGTGGTATGCCTGCACAATACGGGGGAAGACTTTCGAGTGTATTAGACATAAAAATGAACGATGGCAATAACCAGGAGAATACAGTAAGCGGGGGAATAGGGCTGATCTCTTCAAAACTGAATGTTGAAGGTCCGATTGAAAAAGGCAGGTCTTCTTTTTTAGTATCTGGACGAAGAACATATGCCGACCTCTTTTTGAAATTGGCGAAAGATTCAGTCATTAATAAAAGCAGGATCTATTTCTATGACCTCAATACCAAACTCAACTATAAAATTGGCGATAAAGATCACTTGTATGTTTCCGGCTACTTTGGAAGAGACGACTTAGGTCTACATAATAGATTTGGTATAAACTGGGGCAATGGCACAGGTACTTTGCGCTGGAACCATATTATCAACAGCAAACTCTTTTCAAATACATCACTCACTTTTAGCAACTACAATTTCAACATTAATGTAAGAATTGAGGCTAACGACTTTAATATATTCAGCCAGATAAGAGACTGGAATATCAAGCAGGAGTTTCAGTTATATTCTAATAACAGTAATAACATTCGCTTCGGCATCAATTCTATTTATCATACGTTGCGTCCCGGCGAAATAACTTCAAATGCAACAGCCGGTATATCCAACTTCTCACTGCAGAAGAGATATTCATGGGAGAATTCCGGCTACATCAGCAACACATGGAAGGCTACTGATAACTTCAACCTTTCTTATGGTTTACGCTTTACAGCCTTCAGTATTCTCGGTAAAGGAAACTTTTATAATGTTGATGCAGACGGAAAAGTAGTTGACACTTTCCGTTATGATCGTGGCGAAATGGTTAAGACTTACTTTAATCCTGAACCACGCATTGCTGCAAGCTACCAATTAAACAACACTGTATCGGTTAAGGCATCCTATGTACGTAATGTTCAAAATCTTCACCTTGTTTCAAATTCCACTACTTCCAGTCCTACTGATAAATGGATAGCCAGTACCAACATCATTAAGCCTGAAATTGCTGATCAGGTTTCTATCGGTTATTATAAAAATCTTCGCGACAATAATTATGAACTGACGGTTGAGGCTTACTATAAATACATGCAAAACCAGATTGACTACCGCAGTGGCGCCGATGTTTATAATAACGATGCTATAGAAACACAATTGCTGTTTGGAAAGGGTAGGGCTTATGGTATAGAATGGCTGCTTAGAAAGAGAGCAGGTAAATTAACAGGCTGGCTTAGTTATACGCTCTCTAAAACCGAGCGAAAAATAAATGGCATTAGTAACGACAAATGGTACAATGCACGGCAGGATAGAACTCATGATATAGCAATAGTTAGCTCGTATAAATTAAGTAAGAAGTGGACGTTGTCTGCCAACTGGATTTTTTATACAGGCGATGCTGTCACCTATCCCGCAGGCAAGTACACTATTAACGATCGTGTAGTGTTTTATTATACTGAACGCAATGCTTACCGCTTACCCAATTATCATCGCCTCGATCTTGGCGCTGCCATGCAGTTGAAAAAGAAAAAGTGGTCAACTTCTGAGCTGGCTTTTAGCATTTACAATGCTTATGGCAGGGAAAATCCTTATTCTATTAATTTTAGAGAGAGTAAGACTGATCCGGGCAAGACAGAAGCTGTGCAGATTGCGTTATTTAAATATGTTCCTTCCATATCCTACAACTTTAAGTTTTAAATAATGAAAGATACCCGCAATATTATTTCTGCTTTACTGCTTATCATTTTCTTTTCGTCGTGTGAAAAGGTGATAGATGTAAAGGTTAATGATGCTGATAAAAAGTATGTGATAGAAGGCGAAATAACAGACCAGCAAGGTGGTTGCCAGGTATTAATATCACAAACAAAAAGCTTTAGTGACAACAATGATTTTGCAGGTATTAGTGGCGCTAAAGTGACCATAGCAGATGATGCCGGCGTTGTAACAAATCTTACTGAAAATAGTAGCGGAATATATAAAAGCAACTTGACAGGAACTGAAGGCAGGAAGTATATATTGAATGTAAATATTAACGGCGCTCTTTTTACTGCCACTTCAAAGATGCCGGCCGTTGTGCCCTTAGACAGTGTATATGTTACTGACTTAAGTTTTCTTAGAGAGGACAGTAAATGGGTGAATGTTACTTATAGAGACCCTGTTGGTTTAGGAAACAGTTACCGTTTTGTGGAGTATATAAACGGTGTAAAAGACAAGGGTATTTATATTATAAATGATGACCTTAGCGACGGGCGGAATACAACCAACACATTATTCAGTCGTGCTCACAGCGAAATAACAAAAGGCGATACAATAAAAGTGGAGATGCACTGCATTGACGCTCCTTTGTATAAGTACTGGTTTAGTTTAAGCCAGAGTGCAACAGGAGAAACCGAAACTGCAGCGCCTTCTAACCCTGTTACAAACATTACCGGCGACGCTCTTGGCTACTTTAGTGCGCATACAGTAAGAAGTAAAAGTGTGATTGTAAAGTAGTAGAAAATATTGCCTATCATACTATCAAAATTGAAAATAGATATTTCCCAACATTGTAATTAAAACTTGTTGGTATTAGTTATTTTTGTTTTTATGGAAGTGAATGATGAATTAGTAGATCAACTCGCTCACCTTGCGCGCCTTTCTTTTGAACCAACAGAAAAGGAAGAGATAAAAAAGGATCTCCAAAAAATGGTTTCATTTATTGAGAAGTTAAACGAAATTGATACAGCGGGGGTTGAACCACTTTTATTTATGACTGATGAAGTGAATGTTTTAAGAGAAGATGAAGTAAAGGGTTCAATAAGCAGGGAAGAGGCATTATTGAATGCACCGCATAAAGATGACCGGTTTTTTAAAGTTCCCAAAGTAATCAGGAAATAATATATTACACCTAAACCTTTTTATGGGTTCCATAATTAAACTTGAAAACATTCGCAAGAGTTACTTTATGGGTAGCCAGGCCATAGAAGTGCTAAAAGGGATTAATCTGGATATTTATAAAAATGAATATGTTGCACTGATGGGACCTTCCGGCTCTGGGAAAAGTACTTTGATGAATATTTTAGGTTGCCTCGATAGCCCCACTTTAGGCAAGTATATATTAAACGGAAAGGATGTAAGTAAAATGGCCGATAACGACCTGGCCGAAGTGAGAAACAAGGAGATAGGTTTTATATTTCAACAGTTTAATTTATTGCCGAGGTTAAGTGCTGCAGAAAATGTTGCCCTGCCATTAGTTTATGCAGGTGTTGCTAAAAAAGAAAGGATAGACAGGGCAATGGATGTATTGTCGAAAGTGGGACTTGCAGACAGAAGCCATCACAAACCTAATGAATTAAGCGGCGGCCAAATTCAACGCGTTGCTATTGCCCGTGCCCTGGTAAATAATCCTGCCATTATTTTAGCCGACGAACCTACCGGAAATCTTGATAGTAAAACTTCAGTAGAGGTTATGGAAATATTTGGTAAAATACAATCGGCAGGCAATACTGTTGTTTTAGTAACTCACGAAGAGGACATTGCCTCTTATGCAAAAAGAGTTGTAAGACTTCGCGATGGCTCAATTGAAAGCGATAAAATTGTTATTCCTACGAACAATCCTGAAAGAGTACCTGTTACTTAGAATTCAATTACTTTCTCAAATTTTTTACCTTATTGTATTGTACCGGTTATGGCAGCAAAAATATATACCAAGACAGGCGACCTTGGTAAAACTTCACTAATAGGTGGTACTAAGGTTCCTAAAAGTCATATACGTATAGAAACCTACGGTACGGTAGACGAACTCAATTCATACATAGGTTTGCTAAACGACCATGTTGGTACTATCGAAATAAAAGCATTTCTTAAAGAGATACAGGATCGTTTGTTTACTATTGGTTCATCATTAGCCTGCGATCCCGAGAAAGAACCATTAATGAAAATACCGGACCTTAAAGAAAACGATGTTCAGTTACTTGAAAGGGAGATAGACAAAATGAATGAGGAATTGCCTGTTATGAAAAACTTTATCCTGCCTGGTGGTCATCCTGCTGTTTCTACCGCACACATTACACGCTGTGTATGCAGGCGCACAGAAAGGCTATGCGTAAACATGATAGAACATGAAGTTTTTGTCGATCCGTTAGTAATAAAATATCTTAACCGTCTTAGCGATTATTTATTTGTACTTGCAAGATATATTGGTCATTTACTAAACGTGCCAGAAATTACGTGGAAACCGAGAATAGAAGCGTCTTAACCGCTAAAGGAGGATTTAAGTATTTTAATCATATCTTTTTCTTGCTCCCCTTTAGGGGCCGGGGGAGACAGGGGGCACAATCTTTCCATCCTTCATATGTATCACTCTGTCGCAGAGTAAAGCAAGTTCTTCGTTATGCGTAACAATTAAAAATGTTTGATTGAATTGAGTTCGCAGTTGCATAAAAAGTTCGTGCAGTTCTTTTGCATTATTACTATCAAGGTTACCGGTAGGTTCATCGGCAAATACTATCTGGGGGTTATTAATTAAGGCACGGGCAACGGCAACTCTTTGCTGCTCTCCGCCGCTTAACTGTTGGGGTTTATTTTCAAACCGGTCTTTAAGGTTAAGTGTTTCTAATAATTGTATAGCCCTTTCGGTTACTTCCCTCTTTTTTCTGCCGGAGATCCAACCCGGTATACAAACATTTTCTAACGCACTAAATTCCGGCAGCAAGTGGTGAAACTGAAATACAAATCCCACATGTTTGTTTCTGAATTTTGCCAGTTGCTTACCTTTCAATGTATCAATGCGTTGGTTTTCAAGAAAAATTTCTCCGGCATCGGCCTTATCTAATGTTCCTAAAATGTGCAGCAATGTACTCTTACCGGCTCCCGACGAACCTACTATACTTACAATTTCTCCTTTATTAATTGTCAGGTCAACTCCTTTCAAAACTTCAAGCGATCCGTATTTTTTATGAATATTTTTTGCTGCCAGCATGTAACACCTAATTAGTATAATAATCAATAAAATACAAACGTAAGCGATAGAAGCTTAGGGGTGAAATTTTAATATAACCTATGCTTAGTTAAAGTTGATTTGGTTATATCGTTTATACCCCTACATTTGCAAAAATTTAAACCTTAGAGAAGATGTTTTGGACACTTGAATTAGCCAGTTATCTTGAAGAAGCGCCCTGGCCTGCAACTAAAGACGAGCTAATTGATTATTCCATACGGTCTGGAGCACCATTAGAGGTAGTTGAAAATTTACAGGAACTTGACGACGAAGGAGAAGTGTACGAAAGTATTGAAGATATATGGCCTGATTACCCAAGCCAGGACGATTTTATGTTTAATGAAGATGAGTATTAGCCCTGGTTCTAAAGGGAGTAGAGAGATAATAAAAAAACCATCTTGCTTTTGCAAGATGGTTTTTTTTAGCAATCATCTTAGTAACCCTGATTATTGTTGTTTTTGTTAGACCTTCAACAGCACGTAATTCAACTCTTAAACCTATAAGTAAAATATAAGAGAACCAATGCAAATATCAGGACTACAGTATTTGCAACCATTACAGGTCCGCTTTCAATGGCAATTCCATATACGAGCCATATACCTGCACTCGCAATAACAATTAGTACCATCCACTTGCTTAAATCTCCCACACTTTTCGTTTGCCATGCTTTATAAACCTGTGGCACAAAAGTGATTGAGGTAAGAAAAGAACCTAAATAACCGAGGTAATCGTACCAATGCATTTTTTTTGAATTTGACAATGTATTATTTCAACTCCGTAATTTATGGAATAACAAAATGATGGATATAAGGGACAGTCATTGTCACGTTACCTCATTAACAACTTTGCGAATTACTTATTGGTTATTGCTTCTCCATCTGCTCCATCACCTGCTGTGTTACCCCTGTAAAACTAAATCCTCCATCATGAAAAAGGTTTTGCATAGTAACCATCCTGGTAAGATCGCTGAATAAGGTAACACAATAGTTCGCACAATCTTCGGCGGTTGCGTTTCCAAGAGGACTCATTCTTTCAGCAAAAGAAATAAAGCCATCAAAACCTTTTACCCCGCTGCCTGCTGTAGTACGTGTTGGAGATTGGCTCACGGTGTTTATGCGTACTTTCTTTTTAATGGCGTATTGGTAGCCAAAACTTCGTGTAATGCTTTCTAATAAAGCTTTTGCATCAGCCATTTCATTATAATCAGGAAATACTCTCTGGCCTGCTATATAAGTTAGCGCTACTACACTTCCCCAATCATTTATGGCATCCATCTGGTAAGCAAGTTGCAGTATGCGGTGAAAACTAATGGCAGAGATATCTAAGGTTTTATGGGTAAAGTCGTAGTTTAATGAAGTGTAATGATTGTTTTTGCGCATGTTCATACTCATACCAACACTATGAAGAATAAAATCAGCAGGTCCTCCGAAATGTTCTAAACTTTTTTGAAGCAGGTTCTTTAATTCATCATTGCTTGTAACATCCGCAGGAATAACGGGAGCGTTTCCGCAAGCTTCAGCTAACTTATTTATCTCACCCATTCTCAAAGCAATAGGAGCGTTGGTTAATACAAGTTGTGCTCCTTCTTCATAACATTTTTCTGCGATTTTCCAGGCAATCGATTGATCATTTAAAGCACCGAAGATGATGCCTTTTTTCCCTTTCAATAAGTTATATGCCATGATCTGGTTATTGTTTTAAATGATAAAAAGTAAAAATAGAAATTCAATCTCTAACTCCGAAAAAGAATGTAAAGTACAACCACATACATAGAGAGTGTAAAATAAAGGCGCTTCCTATAACGCCTGCAAAATAAAAAAACAGGTTTGTGAAAGTCTGGTTGGCGAAAGCGCGTTTCTTTAAATAAGAATGAACAATATAAACCGGTATTGCTACGATTAAAAAATATATTACAACCAACCAGGGTAAGTGAGGGACACCTTTCATTGTTTTCAGGTCATTAGGTCATTAGATCAATAAGTCATTAAATTAATGAGTTATCGAACAGAATTGAATATTGAGAATTGAACATTCCTTATTAAGTGGTTGAGGTGTGTTGAGTGAAGGTTTCTATCCCAAACCATTGAATTGAGTAAAATACAAGTTAATAAAATCCTTAGTTAGTTAACCATTTCCCGTGCGTTTTCCAAGGCAGCAGCGGTTGGTTTTTCGCCGCTTAACATTTTTGCAATGGCGGTGATTCTTTCATCGTTCGATAAAAGTTTAATATTGGTTTTTATAGCATCGCCTTTTATTTCTTTGTATACAAAAAAATGTGCATCAGCTTTACCTGCTATCTGAGGTTGATGTGTAATTGTAATAAGTTGCCTGTTTGTTGCAAGATCTTTCATTATAAATCCTACCTGTTTAGCAGCTTCACCCGAAATGCCTGTATCAATTTCATCGAATATGAGCGTAGGAAGATCCATTGATTGCGCAACTAACGATTTTATGCAGAGCATCAAACGGCTTAATTCTCCGCCACTCGCAACTTTTTTTAGGGGTTCAAAACGATTGCTTTTATTGGCATCAAATAAGAATTCAATGTTATCGTTTCCAAAAGGATTTAAGGGAGTTGGTTGAACCTGTATTTTTAATCTTGCGTTAGGCATTCCCACCTGTTGCAACAATGCGTTCACGTTTTGCCCAAAAGCCGGTATTTGTTTTTTCCTTTGGGTCGATAGTTTGTCAGCGGCTTCCTCACACTTTGCAAGCAACAGTTTTACCTGCTGCTCCTTTGCGGAAATCTGTTCATCAATATTCAGCACTGCTTCCAGTTTGTTCTGAAGTTCGTTACGAATAGAAATAAGCTCATTAGTCGTTTGTACGTTATGCTTTTTCAGCATTTTATAGCCGGCAGAAGTCCTCTCATTTATTTGGTCGATTCTTTTCTGGTCGAATTGTACATGATCATTTATTCTGTCAACTTCTTCGGCAATATCCTGTAATTCTATTTGTGAACTTTTTAAACGCTCTGCGATTGCAGGGAGATCAATGTGATATTCTGCAAAAGCCAGCAGTTGATTTGTAAGCAATTTTATTTGCGGAACAATTGGGTGTTCACCTTCCTGTAATTCAAAATATACTTTTGAGAGCACGGTTTTTATTCCTTCTGAATTGGTCAGCAACTTCAATTCATTATCCAGATTTTCGAGTTCATTATCCGATAACTGCAACTGGTCGAGTTCGTTGAAAATATATTGGTGGTAATCAAATTCTTTTTGAAAAGTTTCTTTTTGTCTTTGCAAATCTTTGAGTTCATTTTTATATTGTTGCCACAGCCTATAATTTGACTGATACTTATTCAATAAGTCAAAGTTACCCGCAAGTGCATCCAACACCTCTCTTTGAAAATCGCTGTCGCCCAACTCCAACGTATCAAACTGTTGATGAAGATCAACCAACAAAGAAGCAAGCTCTTTCAATTGCTGCAAAGTGGCCGGAGTATCATTAATAAATCCCCTCGACTTTCCGTTGGCTGATATCTCTCTTCGTAGTACAAGTTCATCTTCATTATCGAGTTCGTTGTCGTTTAAAAATCGCCTGACATTGTTTTTATCATCAACTTTAAAATAACCTTCGACAACACATTTTTTTTCCCTGTTTTGCAGAACTGTTGTATCTGCTCTTTCGCCAAGAATAAGACTCAAAGCGCCAACAAGAATGCTTTTACCGGCACCAGTTTCACCGGTGATTACATTTAGGTTATTCGAAAAATCAATGTCTATTTTATCTATAATAGCATAGTTCAGAATAGCTAACTTTCGTAACATACAGTAAAGATAGCAGGGATAAGGTTTTGGAAAACGTAAATAAAACCGGTGTGGAAAAAGTAATTGTACAGGTATTTTGTAACTTTAAAATATGATTGAGACTTTAATTAAGAACCCGCCGCGAACTATATTGGAAGTTTGGGAAAGCCTGCCCGAAGGGACGCTTTGCCAGGTAATAAATAATACATTGGTTATGTCTCCCGCACCGTTAGATAGTCATCAAAAGGTACTTGTAAAATTAAGTTCTAAAATTTATTTATTTGTAGAGGAGAATGATTTTGGCGAAGTGCGTGTTTCGCCGTATGACGTACATTTTGATGAGGATAATATTTTTCAGCCCGATATTGTTTTTGTTGCAAAAGAAAACACACATCTAATTAACGAACGCGGCTTGTTTGGAGCACCAGATATGGTTATTGAAATTCTTTCGCCCTCTAATAAAGGGTATGATAAAAAAGATAAGAAACAGGTATATGAAAAATACGGCGTAAAAGAATACTGGATTATAGAACCTTATGAAAAGACAGTAACAGGTTTTACTCTGATAAACAACAAATTTGTGCAAACCTCCCCGGCAGTGGGAATAATCAATTCAAAGTTATTGAATTCAACGTTTAGGTTTTAAGTATTCATAATTATGAGCCAAGTTTAATCGCTTCAAAGGCCTTGCTTTTTACTTCTTCGTTAAGAGGCCGTAGCTTCCTTCTATCTTCTCCCTTTAGGGCCCGGGGCTACTCACCTTTACAACGTGCTATCCCCGCTTTTGCGCGCTGATCCAGCGAGTCTTTGTATTCATGATCTTCCATATTTATGCATTGCTGAAAAGCTGCAATGGCAAGTGACTTCTGGCCACGCTTTTCGTAAATATACCCCATTTGTAAAGCAGCCCTTGCGGCATAATATTCCTGCCTGTTTTTGCCAAGCCGTATGGCAGTTTGGTAGAATGAAATAGCCTCATTATCTCTTTCAAGGTCGTCGTTAATACGGGCAAGGCGGTAAGCAAATTCCAGGGATTCTTCTGTTTTTTGAAACTCATTAATATTTTTCCCTTGCAATAAAGCCAAAGCTTCTTTATTGTATCCGCCATCGTTTAATATTCGTGCTTTCAATAAAACTGCTTGAGGCCAAACTTTACTTTTTGCATCTTTATAAGCTTTCTTATCAGCATCAGTTTCGGTGTTACCGTTTTTAATGCATAACAGTCTAAATCGTTCTGCTCCTGCCATATCTCCTTTTAAGTAATAAGCCCAGCTTATCTTCTGCAGTGCATCCTTTAAATAAAAATTGCCCTTAAAGTCGTTTGCAAATTTCTCAAGATTAAGGATAGCGTTGTCCAATTCGAGCTTATGCAAATACAGATACCCTAATTCGAAATTCCAAACTGGAGTAGATAAGTAACCAGGCGCCAGACTTCGGTTTTGAATAACATTTTTTGCATAATCATTTCTTTTGTTGTTAATACCAAGGTTGGCAGCCATATAAGCAAACAAATGGTTGTTAACAATATCTAACTTTTTTGTTTGTATATATTTAAAAACTTCGTCAGGCTTGTTTTCAATATAGAACATGAGATAGCAATAATAAAAGGTAGCCTCGTTTGCGAAGATATTTGCATAACGGTCGTTGCTGTTCAATAAGCTTCGCATCAATTGCATTCCTTCACTTATCGATCCTTTTAATCCAAGCAGGTTTGTAACCCATTTATATGCCTTAGGTACCGTGCCTATTGCAACCGTTACAGGGCCCGAAATAAGGTTATTAAGCTGAAACGATCTGTATTTACTCCGGTTTTCTTTTATTAGTGAGTTCGCTTTTTTAAAATCCCACCCGGCACTGTATCTCTCACCAAACTTTATTCGCACACCCGCTCGTTGCAGGTACGTTAAGGCTTTGCAATACCTGTAGAAAGGATTATTTTGAGGGCCTTCATCAAATGCTTTAAGCCTTTTATCAAAATTTGCTTTCCTCGCATTGTATTCAGCACGGTCTTCGTTAAAGAACAGAACGAAAAAATCAATATAACCATCTAATAAATCAGGGATAAGATTGTTCGGATTCTCTGCTCTTGCCTGCTCTGTTAACAGCTTCCCGGTATCGATTTTAAGTTTTATTATCTCATTATACGCAGCTTCACATGCAGGAGTAAATTCAAATATCTTTTGAGAAAATACAATACCAGAAAGCAAACAAATAATTACCGTTAAAAAAAACTTCTTCATTCAAATAAATTGGCCTAATAAAAAAGGGTACGTTTCAGCACCCTTTTATAACTGTAAGATTGATTTAGTTTACTTTGTTTCAACGTTAGCATGCAGGTCCTCATCAACCAAAATCCTACCGCAGTTTTCGCAAACAATAATTTTTTTATGTTGCTTAATCTCGCTTTGTTTTTGAGGGGGTATAGCATTGAAACATCCACCGCAGCTATCCCGCATAACCGGAACAACACTTAATCCATTACGGTAATTATTTCGAATACGATCGTAAGAAAACAGAATTCTTTCATCCAAGGCCTCACGTGCGCCATCGCTAACTCCTTTAAATTGTGTCTCTTCTTTTTCTGTGTCTGCAATAATTTTTTCGAGTTCGCTCTTTTTGTTGTTAAGAACCCCTTCTTTAGCCGCTATTTGCTTTTTGGCTGTATCAAGTACTTTAATTTTTTCGGCAATTTCTTCGTTTGCGTCTTTAATGTGTTTTTCAGCAAGTTTTACTTCTAATTGCTGCATTTCCATCTCTTTGTTTATCGCCTCAAACTCCCTGTTATTCTTTACGTTCTCGCTTTGCTTTTCGTATTTTTTTATCAAAGCCTCACTATCTTTAATAGTTTCTTTTTTCTTCTCAATAAAATCTGAAATGCCATTTATCTCTTCTTCGATACGTGTTTGACGTGCATGTAAACCTTGTATTTCATCTTCAAGATCACTAACCTCCATAGGTAATTCACCTTTAAGAATGCTAATCTCGTCTAATTTAGAGTCAATTTTTTGCAGCCTTACAAGGTTGGTTAATTTTTCTTCAACAGAAAAGTCTTTAACGGTAGCCATATTTACTTTTAAAATTTTATAGTTAGTGGTTAGAGAAAGTGTTATCTTTTGGTACCAGCTTTAGCAACTCCGGTTAATCATTGTTGCGTCGCATTTCGTTCGTCTTTTGTATCTCTGTTTTACGGGGCTCAGAAAAACATCCTCTTCAACCAGTTTCTTATATGAAGTAATTGACCGGGTTAGTCTTTACTTCACTTTTAAGGACGGCGAAGGTAGGAAAATTTAGTTTTAAAACATCATACAAAAGGTCGATAGTGAATTGCTCGCTTTCGAAGTGACCGATATCAGCAATAACGATTTTGTCTTCTGCGTCGAAGAATTCATGGTATTTAACGTCTGAGGTAATGTAAAAATCAGCACCGGCCGATAAAGCATTTTTGATTAGAAAACTTCCTGCTCCGCCGCAAAGCGCTACTTTTTTAACTTTTCTTCCGGTAAGCTGAGTATGACGAATTACCTTAGGTTGAAATGCAGATTTTAGTAATTGTAAAAAATCTACTTCATCCATTTCCTCCTTCAGTTCTCCAATCAGCCCGCTTCCCACTTCCTGAAAATAATTGGCTAATTCTATCAGGTCGTAGGCTACCTCCTCATAAGGATGAGCTTCAGTCATGGCCGTCACCAGCTTTTCCTTCAAATAAGAGGGAAAAATGACCTCGATCTTTTCTTCATCAGCTTCTTCTCTTTTACCCACCTCTCCTTTGTGAGGATTAGTTCCTTTACCGGGTTTAAAAGTACCGGTTCCTTTTATATTAAAGCTGCACTCGCTGTAGTTACCAATATGTCCGCCGCCTGCTTCAAAAATAGCTTCCCTAACCTTTTCAGCATCTTCCCGGGGTACAAAGGTGTAAAGCTTCATCAAATTATTTTGTTTATGGAGCAGGACTTTCCGGTTGCTTAACTCAAGTATATCTGCCATTCTTCCGTTAACACCCTTCAATAAATTGTCAAGATTTGTGTGGATAGCATAAAGAGCTATATCATTTTTTATTGCCGCAATAACAGCTCTTTCAACATAGTTTTTGCCGGTAATTTTTCTAAGTCCGCTAAAGATGATGGGATGGTGAGCGACAACGAGGTTGCAGCCCCTGCCTTTTGCTTCGAGAATTACCTCCTCTGTTGCATCGAGAGTACAAATAGCACCGGTACAATCTGATGCGGCATTACCTGTAATCAGGCCGGCATTATCGTAACTCTCCTGGTAGGAGGAGGGTGCCAGTTCATCAAGTACCTGTATGATTTGGGCAATTTTCATCGTTATTAAATCGTACGTCCCGGGTATTGTTTTAAAGCGTTTTGTAAACAATCCATCGCTGCATCAATTGCAGAAAGGTTAAGCACATAAGCTAATCGCACTTCCTGTTTGCCCAAGCCGGGAGTTCCATAGAAACCGGTTGCAGGAGCAAGCATAACGGTAGCCCCGCCATATTCAAAACTTTCGAGCAGCCATTGGCAAAAAGTATCGCTGTCATCAATAGGTAATTTAGCCATTGCATAAAAAGCGCCTCCGGGGTTTGGACAAAAAACTCCTTTCATTGCATTTAATCTTGAAACAATTAAATCGCGGCGACTTTTATATTCAGCTTTTGTAGTATCAAAATAATCCGCGGGAAGATCTACCGCTGCTTCACCTGCAATTTGTGCAAATCCTGGTGGACTTAATCTTGCCTGGGCGAACTTCATAGTAGCATCTAAAAGGGCTTTGTTTTTAGTTACAAATGCACCTATTCTTCCGCCGCATGCACTATACCTTTTACTTATGGTATCCATTATTACTACGTTGTCATCTACTCCTTCAAGATGTCCGGCACTAAACTGTTTTTCTTCGTAAGTAAATTCGCGGTAGGCCTCGTCGGAAAAAAGATACAGGTTGTGTTTAAGTATTAGTTCCTTTATCTGCTGCATTTCTGCTTCGCTGTAAGAATAGCCGGTAGGATTATTTGGATTGCAGATTACAATTGCTTTTGTTCTCGGGGTTATTACCTTTTCAAAATCCTGGATAGGAGGTAGAGCAAATCCATTTTCTATATGCGAAGTAATAGGAACAACCTTTACGCCTGCTTCGACTGCAAAGCCATTATAATTTGCGTAAAAAGGTTCGGGGATAATTACCTCATCACCTGCATCAAGGCAGGTCATAAAGCCAAATAAGATTGCTTCGCTTCCGCCGGTGGTAATAATAATTTGATTATAGTGAATGTTTATACCTACAGACTGATAATATTTTACAAGCTTCTTGCGGTAGCTTTCATTGCCGGCGCTATGGCTATATTCGAGAATGGTAAAATTGCTGTTTCTTACGGCGTCTAAAACCATTTTCGGGGTTTCGATATCAGGTTGTCCGATGTTTAGGTGATAAACGTGTATTCCTTTTTTCTTTGCTGCTTCTGCATATGGCACTAATTTACGAATAGGCGAAGCGGGCATTATCTTACCGCGATTACTGATAGTTAACATTGCACAAAGATATAAGCCCCAAAATATAACAAATTAAAAAGCCGCCTGAAAAAGGCGGCTCTAAATTATTTTGTTTCTTTTTATTGTTTAACTGTAGCAGTTTTAGTTGTTGTGGTTTTTGTAACTGCAGCCTTTGTTTTAGGAGTCGCTGTAGTTATGGGTGCTTTTGTACTTGCTGTTGCAGCGCCAGTTGTACCTGTGCTTGCTACTTCACCTTCAATATTTAACATAATGGGGTCTGCTACGTTTGCAAGTTTTACGGTTACCGGTTTTGTAAAACTACCTGTAGCGGCGGCATTATAGGTAACTTTTATTGTTCCTGTTGCGCCTTTAGCGATTGCACCTTTAGGATAGTCGGGAATGGTACAACCACATGTGGAACTTGCACTTTCAATAACTACAGGTTTATCACTTGTATTTGTGAAAGTAAAGATATGGGTAACGGGTACGCCTTGTTTAACCTTACCGAAACTAAATTTTGATTCTTGAAATTCAAGAGGAGCTTTAGTTTGCGCAAATGAAGCAGTTGCAGCTAATATGGCAACAAATAGATAAAGGACTTTTTTCATTGTGTGTTTTTGTTTTAAAAGTTTTTGAAATGCTGAGATTTTTAATAATAATTTATTTACTTCAATTTACTTACTTCCGTTTTTTAATTTTTGTATGCCTGTATTGGCCGAAGGAGTTGTTTCAGCAACTTTATAACCTACTCCATGAAACTTTATTTGCTTTGTCATTCCATTGTTAAAAAATATATCCACATATTTATCGAAGGGACCATCTGCATAACCGCTAAATCCCAAAGTTATTTTAAAGGCTTCTCCCGGAGCGTAGGGACCTGCCTGATATTTTGGAGTTGTACAACCACAACTAACTTTTACGTTCTCTATCTTTACGGAGTCACTGCTAATATTTTTAATCTCTACTTCAAATTCAACAGGCTTACCATAAGGTATTTTACCAAAGTCGTGATTTTCCTCCTTGAAAGAAAGCGCCTTGCTAACATCGGCAGCAGGAGTTACTATATTAGTGGGAGCCTGGGCAGTAGTTACGGGAGCTTGTGCATTTATTATAGTTGCAATAAACAGGCTGGTAAAAAGTAAGGTGATTCTTTTCATTAAAAACTAATCTTAGAGCTGTAAAGTTATTGTTTTTGTTAAGAAGTTATATGCCTAACTAAAATGGTATTTTAATTTAAGTTTTTATTAATAAAGTTTAAAAATAATGCCGCTGCTTTCACCATAAAAAATTGTTGTTTCAGTAGGAGAGCCGGGGTTTGACCTATGAACAGTAAGATAGTTTATTTAGTAACAATTTTTTGTAACAACTATAGGTTGTTGACCTTAAAGTTTATTTTTGCTTATGCAAACGTCGCCAATAAATACTGAAGCTGCTGAAGACGTAATTTCTTTCGATAGGTTCAGGGAGGAAGTTTTACAGGACTACCGGATTGCAATGGAAAGCCGAGAAGCAAGTTTAACGGGAAGGCGTGAAGTGCTGACGGGTAAAGCTAAGTTTGGCATTTTTGGAGACGGAAAGGAGCTTGCCCAGATAGCCATGGCTAAGTTTTTTAAACCTGGAGATTTTCGTGCCGGTTATTACAGGGATCAAACTTTTATGTTGTCGAGCGGCCTTGCTAATGTTGAACAATTCTTTGCCCAATTATATGCCGATCCTGATGTTACGCACGACCCCTTTAGTGCAGGCAGGCAGATGAATGCCCACTTCGCTACTAAGTTTGTTGATGATGAGGGTAACTGGCTTAACCTGGCTAATCTAAAAAATGTTTCCAGCGATATTGCCCCCACCGCAGGGCAAATGCCCCGCGCATTAGGTTTGGCTTTCGCTTCAAAAGTCTTCAGAAGCCTGCCTGCAGAAAATGATTTTCATTTATTAAGCAGTAATGGAAATGAGATTTGCTTTTGTACCATAGGCGATGCCAGCACAAGTGAGGGACATTTTTGGGAAGCTGTTAATGCAGCAAGCGTATTGCAGGTTCCCTTAGCCATTTTTATATGGGATGATGGTTACGGAATTTCTGTTCCTAAGAAATATCAGACTACCAAGGGTTCAATTTCTGAAGCGCTTTCAGGTTTTCAAAAAACTGCCGGAACAAATGGCTTGAATATATATAAAGTAAAGGGATGGGATTATGCGGGTATGTGCGAGGTATTTGAAGAAGCTTTGGATGAAATGCGGGAAACACATACGCCGGCCATTTTTCACGTTGAAGAAATAACACAACCACAGGGCCACTCGACCAGCGGAAGTCATGAACGTTATAAAACACGGGAAAGACTGGAGTGGGAGAGAGAATGGGATTGCATTAAAAAATTCAGGGAGTGGATAACAGCTAACGGACTTGCATCGGAAGAAGAATTAACCGAAATTGAAAATCATGCAAAAGCACACGTAAAAGAAAGTAAAAATAAAGCCTGGGAAAAACTTTTAGCTCCAATAAAAAAGCAGGTATCTAAAGCTGTGGAGCTGATGAATGCTATAGAGGTAAAAGATGTAGATAGCTATAATGAACTGCAGCATCTTACCACTAATCTTCAAAATTGTCGTGAGCCTTTACGTCGCGACGTTATGAAAGCATTGGCGGCAAGTGTTCGCCTGGCTCCCTTTGACAGGCGGGTTAAGGATCATTATGAAGAATTGAAAAAAGAGAATGAGGATTTGTATAATTCAAATTTACACCATGAAGGACCGAAATCTATTTTCAAAATTCCTGAAGTAAAAGTTTCCTATAGTAGTAATGCACCCCTGCTAAACGGGTACGAAATATTAAACAGATATTTTGACAGGTTGCTTGCATCAAACCCAAAGGTTTTTGCTTTCGGCGAAGATGTTGGCCTTATTGGTGATGTTAACCAGGGCTTTTCGGGCTTGCAGGAAAAGCATGGAGCAAATCGTGTTTTTGATACCGGGATAAGAGAATTAACGATAGTTGGACAAGGTATTGGAATGGCCTTGCGGGGACTTCGCCCCATTACCGAAATTCAATATATCGATTATCTTCTATACGCTTTACAACCGCTAAGCGACGACGTAGCTACCACGCATTTTAGAACGAAAGGACAACAAAGTTGCCCTGTAATTATTCGTACACGCGGCCATAGGTTAGAAGGTATATGGCACAGCGGTTCGCCCATGGGGATGATTTTAAATTCATTAAGAGGTATTCATGTATGTGTACCAAGAAATATGGTTCAGGCAGCAGGAATGTATAATACTTTATTAAAAGGTAACGACCCGGCAATAATGGTTGAGTGCCTTAATGGTTACAGGCTAAAAGAAAAGTTGCCCGCTAACTTATTAGAGTTTAGTGTTCCTTTAGGCGTTCCGGAAATAATAAGACAGGGAGATGACGTAACGATTGTTTCCTACGGCTCAACTTTACGAGTTATACAGGAAGCAGTTTCTATATTAGAAAAAATTGAAATTAGCTGCGAAATTATTGACGTGCAAACCTTGTTGCCGTTTGATATTAATCATTCCATTGTTAAGTCGTTGGAGAAGACAAACCGGATTATTTTTATTGATGAAGATGTACCAGGCGGAGCAGCAGCTTATATGTTTAATAAGGTTATTGAAGAACAGAATGGCTATCGTTATCTTGATGTTGCTGCACGAACATTAACAGCCAAAGCCCATCGCCCGTCCTATGGAAGTGATGGCGATTATTTTAGCAAGCCTAATGCCGAAGATATTATTGAAGCAGTGCAGCAGATGATGGCGGAGTAACCTAACCTTGTTCCTCTCCTTGTAAGGAGAAGAACAGCGAAGCAACGGATAGTTTAAGGTGGAAAATTTAAGTAAACAAACTCTCGTTGGTGTTCCAAAGGCACTTTAAACCAAAATATATGTAGCTCTTTAGACTGCTATCTTCAAAAAAGACATAAAAAGGCTGCAGTGAACCAACAGGCCCCTCACCCTTACCCTCTCCTTGCAAAGGAGAGAGAGAATTTGATGGTCGGCCGGGAAGTATCTTGAAATTTGACAAGGAGATTAAATCTATTTTTATTAATCAATGAATTTGGATTGCAACGCATGTGTTGGAACCCAACATTCATCTTTTTTGCCGAACCATTTATACCGGTTATTTGCTATAAAGTTATAAACAGCATCGCGTATAAAACGGGGAACAATCATAAAAGCACTTAATAAAGGCCATCCACCTGATAATTGTTTTGCTACCATTAAAGCTCCCGCAGATTTAGTATATACCTTGCCTTTTTCAACTAAGACAAATGAATTAAATGATTCGGTAGAAAGACTATACTTCTTCATCACCTCCTGGCCAACAGTTGATTGAAGCGATGCAAACCTGAATAAATCATTTTTATCTCTCTTAATAATAAATTTAACTGCTGCATTGCATAAGTTGCAAACACCATCAAACAAAACAACAGGGGATTGTATTTCCGGGTGGGAAGTCATTGGGTCAATAAGTGATTGGGGCAATAGGTTATCAAGTGTACTTAATACTCCAGTTAGTTTAGATACTAATCAACTTTCACTATTTAAACAGTTACGATCAATTAAAAAGTCATTATCAAAAGACCAAATGATTTAACGCTTACCAACTTAGTGACTAAATAACTACCTATCTAATCAACATAATAACTTATCTAATTACACGAACCTGCTGGCAGTCCATCATCAATACTTCCTTTTAAGTCCATGTAAAAATTTCTCTTTTGCTCGCCTGCAGATTCTTTAGTGATAAGGACACAAGCATACCGCCTGCAAAGGTCAACCATAGGCCAGGTGCCTTGCAAACCCGGAACACCAACCGTTGTAGGTCTACCTTGTGCATTGGCTTCTAATATCCATTCACCGAAGCCATAATCCAATCCTTGTAACGCTGGAAGAATAAACTTCATTTGATTGGGTGACACCTGCAGTGTATGCAGCATTGCTATAGAACTTTCAGTTAATACCTGTTTGTTGTTAAAAGTTCCTTTATTAAGCAACATTGCCATAAAGCTTATTAAATCGTTTGCCGTAGAACGTGCGCCGGTAGACGGACTGATAGCTTCGTCATAATCTTCATTAGTGAAAGTAGTGTTCCTCATACCCGAGGGCAACAAAATCCGGTCTCTCATTAAGCGGTCAAAATTTTTTTTACCCACAACTTCAAGTACACGTCCTGCAATATTAAAACCCATATTAGTGTATCTAAACTCGGTGCCGGCATTGGTTTGTATATCTTTTTTTGAAGCATAATCGTTCACTTCGTCCTCAAGGGTATGAAATTTACTTTTACTAAAAAGCTTTGCAACTCCCTCGTCTGATTTGATACCGGTATAATGGGTTATGCAATGGCGTATAGTAACATATCCTTTATAATACTTTTCAAAAATCGGAAGGTATTTGCTTACCTTATCATCCAGCGAAAGTTTGCCTTCCTGTACAAAAGTCATGATTAATGCGGCAGTAAGCCACTGGCTGCTTGCCCCAATAGGAAGCTGTGTTTTTGCATTAAACTCACCACTTTCTTTTTTATAAATCGTCTTTCCATCTTTATATATAAGGAATACAGAGTTCTTCCCAAGCTTATCTTTGGCCCGGTTCAGCTTTGCTGAAAGGGAAGCTGTATCAACCTGCGCGCTTATCCGTTGAAAGCTAAAAAGAAAAATTGCAGCAATAAAAAAGCTGGCGCATTTTGAATAACGATTTGATAACATCCCTGGCTCTTTGTTTATTTAGAAATTAAGAGAATACCAAATATAGGTTTGGCAGATTTAATAAGGACACATTTTCTGCAGGTTTTGGTTGGGCTGATTCTCTTTTTAACTTTATTGAAGTAAGTTGAATTTCTTCTTTGAACAAGGATTTGAATTACTGTTTTTCTGAGTTAGGGTGTTTGCAATGTTTCCAGTATTCCACTATTTGTTTAATCTGGTACTGGATGCCCTCAAAATATCGTTCTTTCACGAAAAATCCCTGCACATCTAATTCATAAGCCTCGATTACAGCGTTCGCTTCTCCACTCGTTGAAAGAAAAATGAAAGGAATGCTCTTTCTTCTTAAGAGCTGATTTGAATTAATTTGTCGTCTTAGTTCTAACCCGTTCATTATTGGCATGTTTACATCACATATTATGAGGAAAGGCTGAGATGGAGTTTGCTTTAAGAAAAGAAGCGCTTCATGGCCATTTTCAAAAATTTGAATTTCATTCGGTACACCAAGACTTTCAAAAACATTTACTAACAACTCCTGGTCGTCCGTATCGTCTTCCACAAGAATTATAGAACCATTTTTCAAAGTGAGATTAGTTTAAGGATTATCAGATGAAGCAAAAACTGTGATGATAAATTTCGGA
>MWWB01000002.1_pt1 | contig 37099 bp, 49 predicted proteins | sample 1047291 | NCBI WGS metagenome assembly MWWB01 (sample SAMN06349976, study PRJNA376086) | soil metagenome | isolation source: MS4-1 sample Antarctic (ecotone) soil | place: Antarctica | reverse complement strand
CAATGGAGATGAAATGGTTCTCCGTAAGGGAGATTGACCCTTATGGCGAGTTTACCGACGGGGGAACCGGAACGGGTATGATGGGCGGGGAGGGTGATACCTTTTCAGGACAGGCGCGAACAATGGGAGCAATTGTATGCACAGACAATCCCGTCACGACATCCGGACAATATGTTGCGGGTGATGCAAACAAAACACTATATAAGACAACAGGCCGCAGTATGACCTTTGTCGACACAGGCTATAAGGAACGACATTATGCCAGTGGAAAACCCGACACAGTAACAAGGGAATGGAACGCCTCCGACTGTCCCTACAACGATATGGAGGTAACATATTATATTACAATTGGAACGCCTGATGACACAGCCGACAACATATCAACGAAACATTATGGCGGGTTTCATAATGACGGTCAGGGCGCTTGGTATATCCACGACATCACATTTAACACAGGGCGTTCCGGTTGGGGCTGGGAACAACCACACCCCTCAACAACAGCATTTACAGATGTAGGTGATTCAGTTGGTTCTATTATAGGCAAAAAGATAGGACACAAAACGGTTGTATGGGATAAGGGGTCTGGCGCTCATTGTGAGAGTTGGTTTGATGGGGGAAACCAAACATGGAGAAAGACAACAACAGTTGACAACCCGGGCGGTAAACTATTCCAGAGACAATCACCCCAACAGGTTCAGATTAGGATTGATGCTTGTCCCAACATTACCATGTATGATATGACCCTTAAGGAAATAGCGCCCAATGGTGTCTTTGTCGGTTCTGGAACCACAACAGGAGGAGGACAAACATGCACAGACGTTCCAGATGATACTACAACAACCATTCCACAAGTTGATGACACAGTGGGGATGCCTTCTGGTTCGGGGTTTGGAAACACAAACGAGCCAAAACCAGTTATGACATTATCAAGGGACTGGACATTTATTCATAATGTTGGTGTTGATACAGACGACAATTGCACGGCGGGTAACCCACTTGAAGTTCATGAGCCTAAAGAAATCTATTTGGTTACACCAGAAACAACAGTTTATATGGATTTGGGATATAGGTTTGCCTTTACCAAAGGCGCTTCAAATCTAGGCATTTATATCAACAGAAGGGATTCATTGCTTTATGGTAAAATCCCCCGCAAGATAAAGGTAAACGCAATCAAAAGAACATTGGATATTTTCTCCGTAGGTCCTACCGGGTTTTTGACATGTGAAATAATAAACTTTACTGACCGGGACGTTAAGGCTGTCTTTGGTGATCCTGTGAATGTGGCGGGTATTAGTGTTAATGATCAGGAGTTAGAGTTTGAGAATTTGAAAAACACATATCGATTGGTGGTGGGTGACATGATTCTCCTAAGATATTACTCAACGGATGCCACAACTGACAAATGTCTAAAGGTCGGGACCACAACCAAAGACACATTGGATGGAATCAACTCCTATTTGATAGCATTTCAGTATTCAGGTTATGAAGGATATTGGGATGCTGATATAGGAATGACGATTTATGTGTAAGTAATGGCGACAAAATAAACTTTTATTGAGCAATTATAGAACCCTTTCGATGAGTGTTATTGAATCCGAGGGGGCTACTATTGACCTATTCGCTAATTTTTTGAAACACCATAAACATAAAAAATCATCTGATGTTTATGATTATCAATATGCCGAGTTAATCGCGGGCATGAATATGGAATACAAAACACTAGTCATAAAACATTATGACTTGTATTCCTTGGAAGGGAGTGATAAGGAGTTTGACATTTACAGTTATTTCTTTAACAGTAAAAACGTGGAGTATTATCTTAGACTATTAAATGAGGCATTAAGGAAGGTATGGCTTGAGTATCACCCTGATGATACAGATTTCCCTTTAACAGAATTACAGGCCCGCTTATCCATTGAGGAGGAGGATTCCATTATTAAAATGAATGAGATTAACATTACAAACCGGGGCAAACTGATAGCATTTAACGCGCTCATAACCGCCAAGTCAGAAGTTAAAAACACAGTAAAGGAAAAGAAGTTCAAGTGTCATAACTGTGGGGACATATATAACAAAAAGGCTGCTAACTGTGCTAATGAGGAATGTGGTCCAAAGACAATTGTGTTATCGCTTGATGATTCTGTTTTGGCTGACTGTGAATATCTTGAATTGCAGGAGAGGCAGTCAGACCTTAAATCAACATCAACAACTCCAATCAAACTAAACTCTATTGTCTTTGGTGATTTGGTGGGGCGATATAAGGCTGGGGATAATGTGCGGGTAATTGGTATTATGAAGATGCAAAAATCTGTTTCTGATGCTGTCCTTAATCGAACACAGGATGAGGATTTTGCCACCGACATATTCTTTGAAAGGATTGTAGAGATTCATAACCTTGACCTACTATCCACTACGGAAAACACAATCATAAATGACCCGTCAAAATACCTAACAAAGAAGGATGAGCAAGACATTCTCCGCTTTAGGAAAAACTATTCTGATGATACACAACTTATGAATATTTTGGTAAATTCCTTTGCCCCTCATATCTACGGTCATGAGGAGATTAAGCAATCAATCCTCCTGCAAAACGTAGGGGCAATAGAAATTGACAGAGAGGATTTCAAAACCCGTAAGCGTATTCATATTTTGTTGGTGGGCGACCCCGGAACCTATAAATCCCAACTCCTAACTGCGGCAATGAAATTGTCCATTAATGGTCATATGGCCAGTGGTAAGGGTATAACGGGAGTTGGAATCACCGCATCAGTTGAACGGGATGGCAAGGGAATAGCAAGAGTGAGGATTGGAAAGGCCGTCTATGCGAATAAGGGGCATGTATCCCTTGATGAGTTTTTGCAGGTAAAGCAGGATGACCAAGGGTATCTTTTGGATATTCTTGAATCAGGAATATTCCGGGTGGACAAGGCGGGCATTAACGTAATGCTAAACGCTGATGCTTCTTACTTGGTCGCAACCAATCCTGACAATGGCAGATACAATGCGCATAATTCTTTGTTTGATAACCTAACCATATCACCCCAGATGTTCTCAAGATTCCATATGGTTTGGGTTCTTCTTGATATTGTAAACCAGAAAGAAGATAGAAAGAAGGCATTGCATATTATGTCCTCCTTTGACCAAACAGTTGTCCAGAAAAACAAGGATTATAAAAAGGAGGAGTGGGACAAAATAAGAATCTCAAATGATTTGTTATTCAAGTATTTATTATATGCACAAACCCATAACACATCAGATATAACAATAGAGCAGGCTGCCATGGATATTTTCCTTGAATATTATTCCAAGATAAGAACGCCGGAGAAATCATCCGACATTACCGCAACAGGTCGACAGTTTGTTGGTATCCTTATGTTTGCCTATGCCCGCTGCCGTCTTATGCTACGTGACATAGTAACGGAAAAAGACGCGGAGGAAACAGTTAACCTATTGAACAAATCATACAAATCCTGCGGCATATTGATAGAGGGGACGGGCGGCCTAAACCTCACTATGAAATTTGGCAAACCACTATACGAAATAAAGGACAAGAAGCAATGTTTTACTAGGGCAGTTGAGGATTTAACGGTTAACCCAGAAACAAGGGAAGTAACACCCGTCACAAAGTCTACAATAGTTGATGCGCTTATAGTGGATGCGCGCTGGCTAAAATCAGAAGCGGAGGAGTTCTTTGATAAAATGTATGATGCCAATAAAATGCTAAGAAATACAGTAGGGGAATATCAATTGACTAATTCATAAATCGGGATTTCCTCTAACTCTATTTTTGCGCCACAATTGGGACAATATTCTAAATCTAAATACTGATATGAGTCATTTTGGTAATCATAAGCCCCATACATCCTTACCTTACCGCTTTTGTGACCAAGGGCAATACACCAACTGTTTCTGTGTGAAAAATCATAAATATTCTTGATAGGCTCACAACAAAACTTTACATCAATCTCATAATAATAACCATATTTGTTTTTGGTATATTTTATTTTCATTTTTTATCAGATATCCTCATTCTTGTTCTTTAAGGTTTTCGATTGTTTATAATTTTCGTATATCAGGTTTAGTATTTGTATATCCAATTCCTTTATTGCCTCATCAGAAAACAACCCCGTTTCAGATAACATTTTTTTAGTCTTCATTTCGTATCATAATATATTTTTTGTTCCATTCATGTTTCTTATAGAATTTTGCTATCTTTATGTGCCTGCACTCCCCTTCATATTTTAAACCAATACAATAACTCTCACAATTACAATACCATTTACCATCTTCCCGCCTTGACTCAAACACTTCCCATTTTGCTATTGCCGCCTTACGAGATTTGGAGGGGATATAATATTTGTCCAAAATAGGATTGTAATCAACGGTTAAGATTTCTTTTTCCAGCCGCTTTAGTTCCAATGTCATAGGTATTTTCTAAAATATACCCGCTAATATAAAAGGGATTTAATAGCCCTTATAACCTATAACCCTAAGGTAAGAGTTATATACATTCAAACTAAAGGATTTATACTGAAATATAATGTCTGTAAACAACTTTTCTCCGCAACTAACAGCGGAACAAATAGAGCGAGTCATACAAATACATCAACTTCAAGATAGTGTGGAAACAAAGGGGCCGAAATGCAATACATGTGCTTATGATATTGTCTGGGATAAACCCCGCGCAGAACAGGAGTTTGGAAGCAACAAACCATATGAGGCTGACAAAATACTAAGGCATTTTTGCATAAAGGATGATGCGGGTAATCCCATATTAAGAAAGGGATATGAAATCAATACTGTAACGGGTAAGGCTGTTTGTGTTATACCGGGGGCCTTAAACGCTGGACAAACCAAACTGGGTTCCGGAACCACAAACAACACAACCACTATGGCAATGAACGCTGAATCCATTCAAACAATAACAAAACAAATAGATGACATAAAACAGGAAGTCAAAACCCTAACAGTTCAACTGAATACTTTCGCAGCCAACCAAACACGTATTTTAGATTCAATGGTATCTGTTGTGACGCAATTCGTAGAGCATAACCCTATGACAGAGCCAATCGGAACTCTTGTTGAAACCCTTATCAAATACTTACCGGAGCCAGAACTAAAACCAAAGACCGCTGATGAATTGTTATGACAGAGGTAGTAGGGGAGTATTCTAATATGCCAATGTTAAAGGCCATGAGTTTTAAGTCCCGGTCATACGCAACCGCAATTGCACAGATAGTTGACTTTGCCAATAAGGGATCAAAAAGCAGAACCATAAAACATATAGATATAACACCGGAACAGGAGCAGGAATATAGGGATATAACAACGACGGTTTTTAACGTCGGAATTATATATTTTGATAATAAGGCAGATGAGGAGTTGTTAGAAAAAGAAGATGTCGCCGAATAATAATAAAGGATTAATCAAATTGGGTCGCTGTAACAACTGTAACTATCAGGGTATGATATTGGCTTGCGATTTGTGTGGCTTCTGTCTTAGGAAATTGGAAGCGGCGGCGGAAAGTAATCTATAATGACCACTTCAACCACAAACGAAACAACAGAAACAATTAGAAATGAGGCAGCAAACTTTGTCAGGCCATTTCCATTCCCCCTTCATCCACCTACCAAAAAAACACCGTATATGGAGAGGAATAAGGTCAACCATAACGGCAAATGTCAATCCGTTGTCTGTATGTATTACAGGGAGCATATTAGAATCTCCGGCCGGGAACGTTATGAATCCGGTCTTTACGGTTTCTGCTCGGAGTGTCATACAACCTTCTATGCATATATGGTTAAATGTCCCTGTTGTAAGGTTCATCTAAGAACCCATTCACTCTTTGGAGATAAAAGAGATACAAAGGTTGTGAGATACTAACAAAGATGACCCGACATTATACAAAGGAATTTAGAACCTTCCGGGCGGAACTAATTGACAGGCGCATATTGGAGTTTTTGAAAGACCATAACAAACATGACCATCATTATGCCGACATTACAAGGGGAACGGGAATCACATACAAGGTATTGAACTATCACATACAGAACTTATTAAAAAATAAAGTTGTTAAGGTTACAAGAAAAGTGGGTATATCCCCCATGTATCAACTGACAGAATGGAGTCAAAACATATGAGTATTTATGATGGTTCACGTTCGGGGGAGGGCGACAGCGACAGAACATCAAGAGCCAAGGCCCGCCTAACCAAAATCATAACAGAGCAAATGAAGGCAAGGGGATATAAGGTTTGGATAAAGGAGGAAGTGCCAGCAACATTTCTGGACACTTACAAACCCGTCTGCTATCATATTGACCTTGGTGTATTGGTTAGGAATAAGACCAGCGATGACGAATATCATTTTATTGCAATAGAAATAGATGACGATTCCCACGCCACTTTCAGAAGGGAGCGCAGGGATAAGATAAGGGATGAGACATTCTTCAACTCCAAAGGAATCATAACCTGTCGCATCCCACTTAGTAAAATATTTGAGGAGCGCGCAGATGAGAAGAGCCTGTTTGACAAATGGATATGGATGTATTATTTAATGAGTTATAGAATATTTCCAGATGATGACATAAATGTTTCTAAAAGTTCAGAAAGAAATAGGCAGTTTAGTATATTACTAAAGGAGAACTCATCTACCAAATGCTTAACAAAGAACTGCGACCACCTTGCAATTCACCATGACTTAACGGGCTGTCAATACAGAGGAACTAACAAGGCCAAGGAGAAATGTTATTGCACCAATCCTTACTACCGGAGTGATGCATAATAATGCCCTCTATTTTTGCAAGGCGGGGATATGCCTTTGAAACCGCATTGGTAGCAACCTTTAATGATTTTGAAAATGGTTGGTTTGCTCGCAGGTTGGGCGGCACTTCCTCCGGCATGTCCGATGTTCTCATAACAAACAACCGACGTGATATTATCTACTCTGTAGAGTGCAAATCCACCTACTCGGATAAGGCCTTTATTGGCTCCATACAGATGGATAGAACCATTGAAATGTTGAATATGTTTTCCATTTATAGAAATGCATATCCTGTTTTTGCCTTCAAGTTCCAAACCAAAAAGCCCCGCTCATATCATTACTTTGTGTTTAACATAACTAGAATAGACAATGTGAAAACATTTATCTGTAATAGGGATGGCTCGCTAAAAATAACACCTAGGGAAAAGGACAAACCATATTATGTTTGGTTTGTGAAATATGATTCATTAAAAGATTTTAAGGATGATAAGGCAGGACAGACAATGATGTATAAAGATAAAAAAATACTTTTACTCCATTGAGGCTAACTTTTCTCTTTCTTTTTTTTCCTGTTTGATGTTTTTCAATGCCTCCGCTGCTACCTTGGCCGTTATCGCCCGCTCCTCATCCTCCAATTTCTCAAATCCCTTTGTGATTAAAAAATAAACAGCATCTGATTTAGTTTTGTGTTTCTTAGATTGAATATGGTATAAGTTTACCTTGTCCGCTAGTTTTATCTTGTCCGGGTCTTTCATAAGGTTCATAACTAATTTACCCACTTGATATTGTTCTTCACTATTACTGTTATTGCTCATTTTATTCTATACTCCTATAACCCTATAGTATATTTAAACCTATTATTATAGGGTAAGCGGGGTAAAGGGGTAAAGGTTTATAAGGCCAGATAGGGTATAAAGAGATATAATGAAAACAAAGATGGTTCAATATAGAAGCCTGTTTAACTCCGATGAAGTGTTTACTGCAAAGAACAAGGTTGAAACAGAAACACAGTATTTGGTTCGAAAGATGGTTGGCCGCGTATTCAAAAGCGCAGAGGAAAAAGAGATATTCCTGCGAAAGGTTGCTCATGATACAAAGTGCGACTGTTATCATTTTACAAACCCAGTCCCAATGAACATGAGGGGAGCATCCGGGCAATCAGGGCGCGCAGTGTGCCAATATCGAAACTGTCGACATTACGAAAAAGATCACCCATAAATTATTTTATTTTATTTTATTATTTTGCGTCATATGGCGTATTTTATATCAATGTATATTATAGTTTCCACAGATATGTCATATTGTCAAATAAAAATATAAAACCTGATAATAGACATCAATACAGGAAAATCCAAGGATTAAGCGGAGAACAATCTTTGAGTGTTGTTTTGCCAAAATCCTTTATGATAACGCTATGTATTGGTAAAGGGGATTTTGTTGAGGTTTATCAGGAAGAAAATAGAATCATCATAGAAAAAGCATAAAAAAGTTAGCCGAAGAACATCCCGGCCCTTCCTGTTTTTATCCTTAGATATTTATCCATATAAACAGCCACCATCTCTTTGCATATGAGACATTGTCTCATTTCCACCCCAATGGGTAGGATTCTATAGTTAATGTCATGATGGTTTCTTAGGCGGCAATTTATCAGTTTTTTCAAGGATAGAATTATCATTATTATTATGTGCAGCGCAGACATACGCCCAGCCCCGCCGGAATATAGCAAATATCACATACCTCCTTACCACAGGTATAGCAGGTGTTGTTAGCGCCCTCCATTCCACATATCCGACATTGTTTCATATTGGTCTTCCCTTTTTGCCTGTTACTATTAACATCTTATCAAGTTTTTTGTGACAACTATAACAAACACCCATTAGATTATCTTGTTCATTGTTTGTAGGATTGCCATCTTTATGGTGGATTTGTAAATCAGGATAATAAACATCGCAATATTCACAGATGTTCCTGCAACGTGTATAGACTTCCTGTCTCGATCTTATTGTTATTGGAACTCGTTTCTTAACTCGTGTTGTAGTTTCCTGACTATTTTTGTTTCTTGATAATGATGATGATGACGGTCTTCCTCTTGTCTCCTCAGTTAAATAATATGGCAAGATACCTTCGGATACCAAATCAGTATCATAACCTTCTTTTATCTCATCAATGTCAGGTGGTATTAAGGCGGCTTCTTCTTTTGTTATCTTAAGAGACGAATAGAATTTATTAAGTTGAATGTTGAAAGGACTATCAGGTTTATCAGGAGGAAGTTTAAACCAACAACAACACATTTTTTATTTCTCAGTCCTGAATTGATATTCTTCCGATATGATCTTATACAAGTTTTTTAAATCCTTGCCATTCATTCTTGCAATATAGTCGACAACACCCCCTTCTTTTAATTGAGCATCAATTTCCTCAATCTCATGGTGAAGTTTTTCTGGGGGTGTGTTTTCTATCTTCTCCAAAAATTTAATTGATAGATCAAGCAGATAGTTTATTGCGTCACTTCTGTATTTGAATTTGTTTTTATGTCTTATTTCCTCTATTTTATTTAACATAGTCCACTTCATGTTCATATGAACAAGAGACATTGGATCAAGATTTTTTTCTAATGACATTTATTATTTATTAATATATATTACCTATATATATACGTAATATATACTTCACATAATTAATAATACAAACTTTTGAAAAGTTCCAGTAGTAATAAAAAACGGTATTGGTCTACTATATAAAATTACGCTTTGGTAAACTCACTTTACCAAAATATCCTCAAACGCTTTTAAGCGTCAATTGTTAACAATTACCATTATAATATGTCACAATCACATACTGCTGAAACACCCAGCAATACAGCCACCACCTCTCCCACCACAACAACAATAGACAGTGCCATACTAAACCGCTTTATCTCAAACAACTATATAAAAAACAGAATTGACATTATCAAAAAGGATGATGAGTTTAGGAATGAGAATGACCTAAAGGGCAGCGACAACAGGCGTTCTATCATTATGGAAATGGCAGAGTATTTGGAGGGCGAACTAAATAAGTTTGGCTCTGCTTTTATGATACGTGACATCTCGACCTTTATCACTAGAATATTTGAGCGCTTTGGGCTGGAACGTTATTCCTATTTAATATTGGAAGTGTTACCCGACAAATACAAGGACACAAAAAAGAACGCCTACATTAACCACAAATCTAAATTGCTGGCCAACCGGGTAAAGAGAAACATAACAGACATTAACACAGTAGATGTGGGCGCTTTCAACGCTGAATCACTATACGAACTAAAAAGCATGTCCCTTGACCTGGTTGATAGGTTTGAAAAACAATTACTAGTTCAGAACTTCCCACTAGACCCGGAGGAATATAATAAAACCAAACCACAAAACCAACAAATCTATCTTAAAACCGAAGACCAAACAAAGAGCCAAGCAAACTTTAACCAACTCGAAAACCTTAAAGATTTGGAAAAGAATAAATTTAAAAAGGCAGTAATAGGCGAGCCATTATCAACCGTAGAAAAACTATGTGAAAACCCTGACTATGCTAAAGTTTATCCTGAATTAGTAAAGGCCTTTGATCAAGCCATAAAGGGCATAACAATAATGTCCAATTGGTTTACCAAAGAGTTCCCGCCCCTTTATGTTGAATCCTGTATAGAATTAACCGATGCAGTAAAGATGATGAATGAACTGCTCCGCCCCTACTTTGACAAAAAATACAGAAGGGATCATGTCCAATCCGTTAAGATAGCCTATACCAAAGTAATACACACATCCACCAAAGCATCACAGGAATCAAGGATTGCCTGCGCCCATTACGTAGACAAGAACGGTTTGCCTATTATGCGGGGCCTTACCAAAGAACAAATAGATGCAATGTATGATTGGGAGATTAATTTCAATCACAAACTGTTCAATACCGTTGTGAAATGGCCGGAAACATTCTCAAAGGTAAATGAACAACACGGAGGGCGAGCATTGGAGGACAGAGCCATTGCATTGAGTTCAACACTAAGCCATTTCGCCTAACTGAAAAACATAACCCTAGTAACTAAGGTTAAATAAACCCCACACCTTCTTTTCTTTAGTAATTAATTATATATGGTAATAGTAACAACAAGTAACTCACCCGACGATAAAGAAAAGAAGCCCCGCAAATCAGGCAGCGGAAGAAAACCCAAATCATATTATGCTCAAGGACAAACAACAACAACAGGACAACAACAACAATCCAAAACCCCAACTACACTATTCCGCCCTGCAAAACTGGTTCCATTCTCATCCCCCGACCTCCAAATTAGGATTAAGGAAATGGAATTGGAGGAATTGCGTATTAAGGAGCAATTGGAGGCTAACCAGAACACTCCATTGGCTCCCGCCCCCCGAACAGTATATTTTTCTGGCTGCGACCATAATACATTATCCCATGTTAACATCCTAAAACTGGATACATGGTATTGGTGCAATGAATGCATCCTGTTTCGTAGAATATCAGAGATAAGTTATTAGGTTATTAATCAAAATGCAAATTGAAACTATAGAACTAACCAAGTTAATCCCAAGACCGACAAACCCGAATGAGATGACTAATGAGCGGTTTGAAAATCTTACCTACTCCGTAGAGAATATTGGTTATGTCCAACCCATTATAGTAAATCAAGATAACAAGATAGTAGACGGGAACCACAGATACAAGGCCCTATTACAATCAGGTAAAAAAGAAATTGATGTTGTGAGGATTCAAACCAAGGATGACACTGAACTAAAATTAATCTCACAAACAATGAACAAACTGCGCGGTAAGCATAACACCAAAAAGGATATTGAGGAGTTAACAGAGTTGTTGGGTTATGCCCCGGCTGAACTGAATCAATTACTTTCCTTTGGAGAGGATGATTTGGATTTACTAAGACAGCAGGCAGCGGAGGAAGATCAATTGTTAGCCGATATGCTCGGCAATGAAAACCTAGAGGAGACAGAGCAAAGGGATGCGGAGGAGATAGACAGAAAATCTGACTTAAACCCCGTTGAACGTTACGCTGAATCATACCTACATGGGAACATAAAACAAATCTCAATCCTCTTTAAGAATGAGGAGTTCAACGACATTATCCAAAAGATGCAAATGTTTATGGCATTGGAACAAATAGACAACCACACTGATTTGTTTAAAATACTTCTAGAGGTATATGATACTTATGTATACAAACCCCGACTTAGAAAAACCACAGATAATTGAGATACCATCAGGCGGTCGGAAGAAACTTGACCTTGCTTCTTACATAAAGAGAACTGCGCTTAATTCCGACTTCTCAACACTTATCAAAAACAATCTTATTATAATGTATGAGGGGCGGCCATTAGTCGTTTATCTTGTTTTAAAGACAATCCCCGGTTACTCCAAGATAATAGACATACTAAAGAGGATTCAATATGTAAGGGGTAAGAGAACAACCGGGCTAAAGTCTGAGGCAAAGATATTTGGATATTCCCCTAGGGAAACTATACGCAAGGATTATTGTTCTTCAACATCTCTGGCCAGTGCAGACCCACAAGGTCATTACCAGATATGCTCCTTTGGTAAGGTATTATCTGACTATTACAAAAAATATTGTCCGGAGATGTTTGAGTATCATACCGAAACTTCAAAACAAAAGATAATGGATGACTGGAAGATAGAGGGAACGCCCTTCACATCCGGCATTATAAACAAGAACAACCCGCTCAAATATCATTTTGATAAGGGGAATATATCTCAAGTCTATTCAAATATGATAGTCTTCAAGAACAAATGTAAAGGCGGCTACTTATCCATACCAGAGTTTGACATAGGTCTAGAATGTTCAAACAAATCAATTGTGTTCTTTGACGGTCAGGACATCCTACACGGTGTTACCCCTTTCACTTTGGATAAAGCCATCCAAAAGGATTCATATCGTTTTTCTATAGTGTATTATACCCTCAAGGCTATGTGGAAATGCGAAACAATAGATGAGGAATTGGCCCGCATAAAACAGAGAAAAACAGACAGAGAGATAACAAGATACAAGAGGGCAACAGGGCAGGTCAATCCGGAGGAGGATGAAAACTATAGAACAATGGAGGCAAAGGCTAAAGCCTACCGGGATAAAACGGGCAAGTCAGGGGGAACTTTAAAATTAAAACGGGAAGGGGGTAATAAATAAGATGAGTAATGGCTCAAATGATTATTATCTTGATAAATTCTTTTTTTGTGTTGTGTCAAGGGGAAGGCCTGCGCAGATTCCGTTTCTAAAGGAGATATGCGGAACTTCAAGAATATATTTTGCGGTTCCTTCTGAAGAACGACATGACTATATAAAATATGGTGTGGTCCCTGATAAACTCATACCAATGAAATATTCTACTTTAGGAGAAAAGCGGGCAATGGTTATTGAACATGCAAAGGCAAATCATCCCGGCAAGGATATTATTATGATGGATGATGACCTAAAGGACAAACCACCTATATCAATAGTAACGGAGGAAACTATACATCTGAATAAGGACAGTAACAAGAGAAAAACTGAACCAATAACATTTGCCGTTATGGTTGATTATATGAAATCATCCTTGGACAAGTTTCCAAAACTAAAAGCGGTGGGAGTTCCCCAAATACCAAAATTGTTCTTCATATCAAAACAGGAATATTCCACAAATCTGTTTGTGGTCGCAAACATATACTTAATCAAACATGATATTGAGGTTAACTTTGACAGAAACCTAAAGAACAAGGTTGACTATGACTTTACCCTTTCCAATATACAAAAATATGGGGGTATGCTACGCTGCAATAGAATACTAGCAACCTATCAACACTGGAACAACCGGGGCGGTCTATTCGACATACGCAATAACGAAGTATCAAGACAGTCCATAACCTATCTTAAACAGAAATGGGGCGACAACATAATTAGGGATAACACCAAAAGACCTAACGAAATACTTTTGAGGGTAAAGATGAAAAGAAAATGAGATATATTAGAAAACATGGCCAGCAATGCCTTATTGCTGATGATAGAATCAAACCAGAGGATAATAAAGACCAAATCCAGTTAGCCCCCCGGTTAGAACCAGACATATTCAACAATGTTACAAGGTTCTGTCTAAAGACTGATGATTTTATGTTTGATTTTGTGGAGGGTGATAATCACGCAATAGACAAAATAGTGGAGAACCATCATAGTTTTGTGTTTATCTCCCGCGCCCATAACAAAATCACAGTGGTAAAATATGACCATGTTATATCATATGACTTTTATCTTCAAGACCCGGATAAATAATAATTAAAATGGAAAAGGTATTGCTATATGTAGGTCTATTCCTTGTTACAATAGGAATATGCGCGCTATATGTTAAATGGAAAAGGGGGCGGCTATAATATTAACAATACGGGATTAATTATTTCCCAGAGGAGCGACACGGCGGGGCAAAAGTCTAAAGGGTTTAATACCTTTACTGCTTATTTTTTAATATTATAATATGTCTTCTAATAATTTTCAGGAGGATGATACAGGCTATCTCCAACAACAAAGTGGTGTATCCCGTAATCCCCCCCTGCCTATGGAATCAGTCAAGGAAACAAGACATTTATCACAGTTAAGCCGGGCTGATAGCGAACTTGTCCGGGTATTATATAGAGAGGCAACGATTCAGGGCTGGCGCAAGGATTTAATCCCCCGCTTCATATATTCCAAATCAAAAATAAGAATAGCCTATTCCCTAATCCATACTTTGGAAAACATACAGAAGGCCGACAACCGCCACTGGTATTATGAGATGGCAAAGGATTCCCTAACCTATATATCACAATTCAGAAAATCCCATGATAAGTTGGATATGTTATCCCACCAACTATGGAAGGTAATAACCAACCCAAAAATAAACTGGGATATACGCATATCCGCTATGAAGGAAGACCACAGTGTTACAAAGACACAAAACCTATTGTTGAGGGATTTGCCCTTCATAGCCAACCTATCAGAGATGTATGAGATGACAGCATCAGACACAGAGAAGCGGGACCGCCTCAAAAAACAACTGGACAAACAAAAGGATGTATTCAATAATGATATGCATAACCAAGACGGCCACATAACCAAATCAGATTACGACGGGGCCAATGCATCTCTGGTTAAAAACATATTAGAAAACCTAAAGGGGAATAAAAGAATTGATTCCGTTCTTAATACTAAGAAATCAAAACAACAACAACAACATCAACCTGTTGACGCAGATGTTATGGAATCCATGAAAGAGGAACTAACCAAATATGGATATGAAAGCGATCCTGTTGCCCTTGCTGCTATAAGCAAGGAAGAGGAGGCCGCAGAACAAAGATTCTTAGAGGAAAACCTAAAGAAACTGGACAAAGAACTAGGAGAGGTTAGTTCAGAAGACCAAGCCAAATTAGTAAAAATCTCACAGGATTATCGCAAGCGCATGTCATACCTTGACCAGATATTGGAACCTTACAAGGATGCCATTGACCGCATTAAGGAAATCTCTGGCGACAAAACAAACGATAATAATAAATAATAAATAACATAGCGATGTAGTCAGAATGATACACTTTGGATAATATAGAATTAAGAGACGTTCGTGTTAAAATCAAACTCAATCGAGGCGCAGACCAAACACTTATCACTAACGTAAAGGGCGACACACTCAAAGAACAAATAGAAAAAGTAGAAGTCTATGCAGAAGATGCCCGCAAGAACATTGAGGGTTTAGGTGGGTTAAAGGTTGAGGGTGTTCAAATATCATTTGGACAATCATCATTCTTTGACATTGGTAGCCTCTTCCGCTAAATTTTATTTTAACAACAAACAATCATCCTCCTCTCCATATTTTTTATTTATTTATATAATATATTTTAGAATCTATCTTTGTAATTTTATTGCCAGCAACAATGCCCTCAGGCTTTGGCTCATTAGCAAAGTCAAACCTGCAATACAAACAAATACTAAAAAGGAATAATGAACGGTTAAACCCTTCCCTTTTGGAAGATAATACCGCGCCTATTGACTTAGACATAGACGTAGACGTAGAGGAAACCGTTCAACAGAAACGCAAGCGTTTATTCAATAAGGATACTGGTTCCCTACAACTGGACTTATCTAATGTCCCCTTATGGATATGGAATGAATCCCTACATGAGGAATTAAGGAGGAAGACAAATGACCATTGTTGTTTTGTTGATATGATTGGTAGGCCGCGCAATACTAAAACAGGAATAGAAAATCCATTATTCCCATATCAGAAGGAAATCTTGGATGCTATCTATATTCCAAATGCCTCCAACCCCTACAACGATAAACGCCGTTACAAACATGTAATGATAAAGAAAGCAAGGGGAGCGGGGGCTACTGACCTTATCCTTACTGATATGATTTCACTACCGCTAAGATTTCCCCATGCCTTCTATAACTCACAGATGGCAGTTGTAACCGGAATTAGAAAGAGCAACGCTGTTAAGGTAATCAAGAGAATGAAACAGAAACTATATCAAAAACTAGGGATTGTAACTGATTACTCTGAATCAGTATTAGATTTGAACGGCTGCCTGATTGAAGCATATCCCATCAAGAACCCAGATACTTACAGGGGTTTGGATAACCTCAAATATCTTTTCTTTGATGAGTGTGATTCCACGCCCAAATCAGTAATAGATGATACATTTGCAGCAGCCGAAGGGTTTTGGGCAAAGAACAATCCCATTACAATCTTTAATGGAACACCTAACGAACCCGGCGGCCTAATGGAACGAATAGAGAAACAAACAGTGGAGAACTGCAACTACAAACGTTTGGAGATATTAGCGGATAAGATAGTGGGCTATATTATAACACCGGAGGAACTGGAACTGGCCTCCACCTCTCCATTCTATAGAAGGGAATACTGGGGTGAATACAAGGGCGAACAGGGCAACTTCTTTCCAGTTGAGTTTCTACAATATGCGGCTGGCCTTACAGATACTCTAATAGTAAAGGACACAAGAACGGAGAAAATCCGGAGAACTATTCAAAGACCTGTGGGTGACTTGACAGTTAATGACGTTCTAAACAATCCACTGTTTAAGGGAATAGCCTATCATACTGTTGTTGGTGTTGACCCGGCCTTTAACTCCTCCCTATTTGCCGTTGTGGTTAACAAGGAGATAGAGGGGATAGTCTACGCAGTAGCAGAGGCAGAACTACAAGCGCCTTCATTTGAGGCCGCCACAGAAATGGTAAAGCAATTAACATATCATGACTTTCCTGACCGCCATCCCAAAATCTTTATAGATTCAGGCTCCATCTCAATTCCATATATCAGGTTTCTAAAGGAAGACTTGAAGGAATATCCAATACAATATAATGACGTTCCTCTTAACGTTCGCATATCATATATGAAAAGTCCGCAGGGGTGGACAGTCTGTCCTATACCGTTTAACAAATACGGGGATTCAATGAACTACCAATGGAGGCGATTGTTAGAGTTGGGCCGCTATAGAATAGACCCCGGTATTACTCCTAATCTTTGGCTATCTATGAACAGTGCCAAATACAACGACATATCCAATAAGTTTGATAAGGATAATACCGTCAAGAATGATTACTTTGATTGTGGGCGATTATGTATGTGTAATATAAAAATAGGGGATATGAGCGTTTTATAATATCTTATCTCCGCAGGTATTCAAAGGTAACTACAGCCTTTTTCATCGAATTTGGTAAACTCAGTTTACCAAAACATAGTTTTATATATTAGTTCGTAAGCAAGGCAACTGCTGCAACTATTCCCAAAGTTACAATCATCGCGCCCAATGCTGTAACAATAATACGCGTAATTGAATCCATCTTATACTCTTTACTTATACCCCTTTACTTATAAACCTTAAGGTTAAAGGGTAATAGGGTTATAGGATAGGTATACTTAAATAAACATAAAAGTAAAAGGGTTTACTGATATAATAAATGGTTGACAATGAAAAAGTTAGCATAGTAGACCTGCATGACCTACACAAGAGAAACGGCGGGGACAAAGACACTATAAAACAGATGAAAAATATGATACAAATCTATCATACAGATGCGGGGCAGGTAAAACAATCCATGTTATTATCGCGGGACTTATTCAGGGACCTAGTAGCAATGGGCGATGAGTATTTCCGGGGGCCAAACTAATCACAATGCAAATCTATAACTTAACAACTGGGTATAGGTGGAACTGTGATCAATGCGGTATTGAAATACAAGGGCAGGTTCACTCCATTACCAAACAACATATGTTTAACGAATACAACAGCAACACCAGCAGTATATTCAAGACCTATCATTATTGTGGCAAATGCTCACAGAAATGGGTGTGATAACAACAATGGGAAAATATTGGAATCCAGAGAACAAACCTAAAGAGATCATAAAATGTTTACGCTGTGATTTTGATATGGTTGAGATAACACCATGTCACATGATATGTAATAATTGCGGCTCACATAAGGATTGCAGTGAAAAGGAAATTTGGTAATTAGAAATAAGTCATATAAAATGGAAGTTACTAAAGATATGGTTGCATGTAGATTGTACTTTGACATAACATTCTTAGAGAGTGATGTATTCGGATTTCATGATATGGAACAATGGTTACTCAGTAGACATGCTTATCTATCCATATCAAATTATGCGGGGCTTAATCCAAGATATAGAACTTCTGTTAATATCGAAGCATATGCAATAGCACCGGACAGAAGATGGGTTGGGACTTATGTCAAAAACTTTCTTATCGATTTTAAGAAACTAAACAAGGAACATAAGAACGAATTGTTTATTGAACTTAATATGAGGATTTGTTTATTTTAAATGAACAGCAGCGATAACAAGGATAACAATATATGCCACTATTCAAATTCTCAATAAATACATACAAGGTCGATAATTTCAACAAATCACCTGCTATTGAAAGAATATCACAAACAGAGTTGCCTCCTATCATAAAGGAGTATAGGGATTTGGAGGAGGCGTTTATGGACTTTGTCAAGACCTTCACTAGTTACAAAAGAGATGATGCAATATATTACTCGGAGAATGGAATCACAAAGATAGCAATTCCCTATGTAGTAAATAATAAAAAATATTTTGCTGAATCATATGTAACAATAGAACAGACCATTTAGGGTGATGGTGGCGGGTGATCCAAATCCCACATTCTCTGTCTATCTGCCGCCTCTAATGCCATCCTATCTCTATATTGCTGTATTCTTAAGTTAAAGAACGCGTTGGGCGTGTATGTTAACACCCCATCTATTGTTGCAGAAGTAACCCAACCCTTATACAAAAAATACTCCAAAACTTTAAGCGCCCCAAATGATGGGAAGTAATCCATACCGGGTAGTTGGGGATAATCAAGCGCAGATAACTTACCCAACCTTATCAAATCATTCATTATCATTTTCTGTATGTTATCAGGATACATCCATTCCTTTATCTCAATAACCTCAACTTCACTCCAATCTTCCGCTGACATATTTTTTATTATACCTTAATAAATTTTAAATAAAGCGGGGCTATTAAACACTTATCGTTAATGAGATAGCAATGATGAGATTAATTGTCTGAGCGGTTTGAAACGATAAACAAGCGCAATCCAAAATACATGGCTCTAATTGTCGACGTGTTTCAATGCGAGTCATCATACCACAGTCCCCAATCTGGAACCCCAGTCGTCCGTGCTAGATGCACATCAAACAACAACAACAACAACAAATGCAAGCAACAACAAAAGAAGGAACACACACACACATAATATGCAACCTCAACAACAACAAAAACAAAGAAATCGGAAAGTATTCATTACATCATTCCATAAAGTAGGAGGGGAAATCTATGCCCCCTCTTTACTTTGTGCGTTACTTAAATAATTCTAAATCATTATAATATATTGTATTAATAAATTATGGATCCAGAACAACTTAAAAACTTAGAGAAAGAGTTATTGGAACATCATCCGGAGACAGACCCAGAGCGGGCTGTTAGGTTCGTAAGGACATTTAACCAAGCCCAATCTAAATCTCATTTTGGTTTTGAGAGATTAGAGGAATTGGGGGCGGAGATTGTAACAATAAGAGGAAGGGAAGCCGCATCCAATATGCCGCTTATTCTTAAAATCACAAGGGATATGTTTAACAACCTATTGGATAACTTCCCCGATCAACTAAAGGATTTAATGGAGGATTATTATACACGCCATGTTATGGACGACAACGATGACAATAACAAGAGGGGGTCATCAGACAATAAACATGAGTAATAATAATAACCTGACAGAAGAAGAAAATAAATATGCAGAGTTGGAGGCAAAGGCTAAAGCAGAATTGGGGGAGGAGCGATTCAAACAATTACAGGATGAGCAGGACTATCTTTACAACACCCGCCCGCTTCCCACAACTGAAACTCCCTTTGTCCCGAACGACACAGAAAACCTTGAAATAATAGTAAGACAATTGGAATGGCGCGCAGACAAGGGCGATACTGTTGCGGTTGATAGATTACTCAAACTACATGAAAGTAAAGGCATAGATTCCAAAATAGTAAGGAAATATGAGGCACAGGATAAGGCATTAACAAGACGTGTTACCTTGGAGGAACAAAGAGATGATTCCAAGGTATGTCATGAGTGTGGAGATTGAGGGATATATAAGAAGATGGCAAAGATGAAAGACACAATGACTCCCTCCAAACCGGAGGATTATGAGCCAGCCATACCACAGAACCTTGACCTATTAAAGAAAGAACTGGATCATATTCTGAACGGCGGGCCAAACCCAGAGGATGAATACATTACTCCTTACAAATATGAGATATATCCCAATCCAGAACCAATCCCATCATCCACCAACACAACAACACAAATCAAAACAGTCCAATGTATTTGTCCTAAAACATTCTCAACTAAAAAGAGGAGAAAGAAACTACATCTGGTAGCAATTCACAAACAAACAAACGGTTATGCGGTTAACTGCCCGGTTCATGGACAGCAATAATAACAATAACAGTAGCAGTATCTTTTAATCCGGTGATGTCCCACCAACCAACAAAAATGGATATTTCTTTAGAAACATATCCAACTCATCTAACAGTATTCTACCTTTATCCGTAATAACCCATTCAAGATAAACATCGGTTGGCATTATCATTCCAGTCTTTATTAATTCCTTGAATATGGCAATAACTCGCTGTGTGTTATATGTGTTTAAAATTTCATACCGCAGCATTGGCTCCTGACATTTTAATAACGCCTCATACACAACCTGTATTGGCTGGCGGTATGGTTTTTGTTTCCTCCTGCGTTTTGGTTTGTCGATTCTATATTTACTTTCTAATTCATCAAACTCCTGTGATAATGTTTTCTTTCTTTTTTGTAATGGTGTTGTTGTTGTTTTTTCCTTTAATTGTTGTATATCTTTTTCAACTGACATTTTAAAGTAAAAGATTAGTATTTTAGAATATTATTAAACATAACTAACTATAATTATAACAGTCGGTAAACTATCATTAATATATGACCGGATTTAAGATTAAAGGCTTCGGCCGCAGACGGGACTATAATGATCCACGTGACTTTACACCAGAAACACTTAGGCCATTATACGATGAGGCCCGAACTACAACCCATAAATCAAAACTAAAAACACTAAAGGTTACAGCATTAAAGGAATCCCTATTTAATGAGCAGTGGATTTCAGGTATTACCGACCAGCGCAACTTGGGCTCCTGCGTTCCATCAGCAACCACATCCCTATTTGAATATTTTACAAAGAAGGCATACGGTTCTGGTGGGGCATTTACAGAAGGTTCTCGTTTACACCTATACAAGACAACCCGCTTTCTCATGGGTGAGGAAGGTATTGGAGATACAGGAGCATATATTAGGACCGCATTTGGGGCGGCACGTATGTTTGGAATTGCCCCGGAGGAATACTGGCCTTACACAGACAAAGACCCAGACTTTGATCAATGGCCAGAAGGTTACAAAGGCCTGCTAATAGGCGATATGGCTCAAAACTGGAAATCAGTAAAGCAAATGAGATTGGATTATTCACCTAATGGCGAACAAAACATTCAGAACATAAAAGAGTATTTGGCAAAGGGTTATGCCGCCACCTTCGGATTCACTGTGTTTGATTCCTATACCCAAGCAGACAACAATGAAGGCTGTATCCCATACCCCAGTAAAGGGGACCGTATCATGGGAGGCCATGCTATCAATATAGTTGGTTATGATGACAATACCATAATACAAAACAAGAATGACCCCGCAACACAAACCAAGGGTGCTTTCATAATACAAAACTCATGGGGAAAGGACTGGGGCGCTAATGGCTTTGGTAAACTTCCATACAAATACTTTAAAATCGGGGCCAATGGTGATGTGTTGGCCGATGATGTGTGGACCATAACCAAACTGGATTGGTTGCAAACAGGAGAATTCTTTTATTGATTAAATATAGAGGAGGGGGACGGATTTCAATTGGTAGCATGGAATGACGACACAATAAAGGCGTCCCTCAATAAAGTTCATTGTGACAACGATAGTTTATTGAATAGAATGAAAGCATTAGAAAAGACACTGCAAAACCTTGAAAATTTAACCTATATCCGATTGAATAGGACAGACTCTTTATCATTATCCAAAGAAGATTTGGAAATGATAGTTAGATTTCTAATTATGTTTAGGAGAGGACAGGCCGATGAAGATTTGGACAGGTTACTTATTAAACTACGGGGGATGTTAAAATAGAAATGATGGACAATAAACTAGGATAATAATGGAGTTACATGAAAAAACAAAGGAGCCGGGCGAGTGTCCCCATTCATTTTATACTATGGAACGAACGGAGGAATATTCATTAATGGAATGTATTAAATGCGGGGAGAAAAAACAATATTATAAAAGGAATAGGGAAAAACCAATCTAACTATTATCTAAGGCCTGCCTGCCTGCCTGCTGTCTATTCCTCTGATCTTCTCTTATTTTCTTTAAAGCCTTTTTGAATCTATATTCACAATAATATCGATATACATTGTATATTATAATTGCCCCTAACAAACCAATAACAATACTTGGCACTTGGCTATAATTGGATTCCATATCCCAATATCTATATGTATGTAGGATACCAACCAAACCAATCATTACAAATAGAATAAACGTTAACACAAACAAACCATAAAGGGCAACGTCAGACGTATGCTCAAGTTTTGTCATTATATTTATCTTCCTCCAATCTCATTAGTTGTTGCTTAACTTCCTCTGGCATCCTCTCATATCTATCAAAGTTTTGTTTTAACACCCATGTCTTTTTCTTAAGTTCTGGAGGGCATCTAAACGGTTCAGATATGCGATGGAATACATTACGCCCCGTATCAATATTGGAAAGGAAGTGGGCGTGCTTAACATATAGTGCAATATTAATCTCATCCACTTTGTAATAAGCCGGGTGGCCATATTGGTTGCAAGGCTGACCATCATTTAAAATTGAATTACATTTGACCTCAACCTGATCGCAATAATCCACAATACAGGAATGTTTGTATTGTGACCGCGGAGGATTGAACTTGGTCATTCTATTTCTGCCGACCATTTCTTTAATCAATTCCCTCTTATTGGTTGCATTTCTTGATCATCATCATCCTCACTACTGGCGCTCTCATCGTTTGAATAATCAATTTCTTCATCATCCAATTCACTCTCTTGATATTCATCTGCATCTCCATCTCTAGAGTTATCTTCTATATCCTCATCAGTGATGGCTTCCCTATCATCCCCATCAACGTCAGTATTCATATCAATATCTCCGTCATCTTCCGGAACTCCTCTCACAGTATCATGGCCAACACTTACAGGAGGGGCTGCTGCTGCTGCTTCCCTTCTGTCCACTGGTTGCCCTTGTAGTGGGTAATCTTGTTCTTGTTGTTCTTCTTTCGGAATCGGGACCGGAGTAGGTGAAGGGGTAAAAGTGGGAGTGTTGTTATTATTATCTGGGGTTGTTAATGACGTAGACGCTGACACAATAGAGTTAAACGAAACGGTGGGTATGGATATGGGTATATTTCCCATCCCAGTCATATTAAAAGATGTTATCATGTGCACCTGGTTGACCTTATTGTATTCGTTAATCGCATTTATGATATATTGAATTGAGCCGGGTTGTGCAGTTGTAGCGGTTGTATTCACTGTCTCTTGACCAAAAGCAACTCCAACCATCATCCCAACTGCGAGACTAATTGTCAAAGTTAACAATAGAAATTTAGCAAATGCAAACAAACGGTTTTCGTGAATTAAAACTTTAGTGATTTTAGGTTTGTTAAAGGGGGCAATATCAAAAGATGTCATTGCTCTGCGTCCTCCATTGCTACATCTCTTATGGTATTGCCTTCTGCTGAAAGTGTTTTGTTTACTCCGATGTTTCCATACGCTTCCTCAGAAACCAACAATGGTTTTTGTTTGGGTTCTGGAACAATTCTAACAGTCATAACGAGATGGTTTTGGAATTTGAGACTTAACTTGATTGATTTGACATGCAACTCCGGCACTTCCTCTTCCATTTTCTTTATTGAGTATAAGTCAACATAATCGCCGACCAATACCACATTCACATATTCATTAGTCAGACCATCATTGATTTCTAAAATCTTATGATATTTGCCAAAACTGCTACGCTTGCTTATAAGTTCATTAACATACGCTGTTAATCTGTTTGTTGTAGTTACCATACCTATTATACCGTGAGGTTATTATATAAACTTATACCCCTAAGGTAATAAGGCTAAAAGGTAATAAGGTTTATAACCCCCTGTCCCTAAAGTAGAATATGGATAAAATACAATCCTCAAGTATGAAAGGCGCAAGAACAGAAGCAGAAACAAATGAAGCAACAACTGACGAAATGATAAAGATCGAGTTTTACGGGAACTATACGAAAGCAAATCGCATGTGGGAAAAAGAGTTTGGCGACATAACCATGCCATTAATGGTTAAGGGCGAAAACGAGAACTGGATAAATCATCCCCGCCTGAACGTATGGATGCATAATAACAAATATGAAGAGATGTTGGGAAACAAGTTTGCACTATTACCACATGGTAAAGTTGAGCAAATTGCATGGGAGGCAATAGACACAGAGTTCAAGAACGAGAAAATCGAGTTGCTAAAAACCCATGAGGCACAGCGCGGCCATACTAAATACTGGAAGTTTATGAGTGAAAAGACCTTTAAAGTTGCAGACCGGGATGATATGAGAATCGGGTTCACTGTTCGCAATGGAATCGGAACCGGGATTGGTCTTGGAATCGATGCGTTTACGTTCCGCTTAATCTGTAAGAACGGGGCTGTTTCCCGGGGAATGGATATTGATGCGGCCTCAATCCGACACGTTGGCGATATTCAACTCATCCTCAAGAATCTCATAAAGGGCATAAAACATGTAATGGTGCAGGGCGCGGACATCCTCAACTACTATACCAAAGCAGATAAGATTATAGTGGGTGAGATGGCCGCCAATCAACTATACCAGCGCATATCTGATTTGGGCGAAACATATCTGCCCTCAAACTGGAATATAAAAACCCCGGAGGAATTACACAACTTGAAAAAGGCGGGTAAGTTCAAGGACAATCTTGAACTCATAACACTTAACGGCACTCCTAAATCACTATGGGAGACTTTCAATGATATAACACAAAAACAAAGGGACAGGCTTAATGCTGACCGCGTGAGTTTCCCGGCAATGGTTCACCAACAAAAGAAATTACATGAGGGTTTGTTTGCTTTGGTTAACACAAAAAGGGGGGTTGTTTAGTCAATGGCAACTAACCTTGAGGAATCTAAATCCTGTCATTTTTGTTCGCATCAAAAGGTTTGTTCTGCCTTTGCCAACTTTAAAATCCATGTGGAGCCAAACCTGCTCAAACAGAATTCAACCCTTAAAGCCGCGAACCTAGCAAAAATATGCGATATGTATTTGTATGAGAATTGGCAAAAAATACCCAGTGGAAAAAGCAGCAACACCAGTAGTAGCCTCATCGATGAAACAACAACAACAGAATAATAATCCGGGTGAAATCCCCACCCATATTTGCAAGGTTCATTTGGATATGTTGCAATGGTGGGAACAACAGGTTTTGTTTGATGGAACCCTCAAAGCCATAGGCTATTTCAAGTTCATGAATGATTTGTATGAGAGTTATAATGTAAATATCTGGGATTATAAAATAAATATAATAGACGGGGCAATTGAATCCCGCGCCTCATTATCTAAAAAAAGAAAATAAAATTATGGGTCATCGACCCGGTCAAAGAAATCATCTTTTGTAGCCGCTTCCTCCCGGCCAACATCCTCCTCCTCCTCAAAATATACTGATTGTTTGTAAGTGACCAAGACAGAATAAATCACTGTGTTGGATTCTGGCGGCGCAATGGTGTTAAAGTTCACCGATAGAATCACATCAAGAGGGTTTAACTGTTGCAGCCATGCGTCATAAGCCTTATCAAACATATCCTGCCTAAAATGCGAAACCAAAAAATGTTTGAAAAGAAAAGATTCACTCATTTAAAGCCCGCCCTCTGCATTACAAACGCCATAGAAGGCAACCGCATATTGGTGTTTACACGCCTTTTGTCTGCGCTGGAAGTCAGGACACTCACATTCATTGTCCTCTATCTTATAGACAATATCAGCGTCAGTATCAGATTGCACATAAGAGACTTTTTGTTCAGGTAACACCAAAACATTGCCATTTGAAAACAACCTTGCGCCCCTTGCCTCTCGGGTTAACTCGCCCTCTTGTTCTTTTTGCTTCATTTGTTCGTCGGAAAGTATTCGTTCCATACTAATCCTAAGGTTACAATATAATATAAACCTTATTACCCTACGGTTAGAAGGTTAGCGGGGTAAAGGTTTATATGGATACCAAGATAATATAAGAGTATAATGAATAAAATAACTGCATTAAAGATTGTTAAAAACAACAAAAGCATCTGTATATTGTGTGATGAAAAACTGTCAAAACAAGAATTAGTTCACTGTAAATTAAACAGAAAGAACCACTGTGAAAGTTGTTTTGATTATGAGATTGATAAGGGTGTAAAGATTTGCAGCGGCTGCTTTAATGTTTACTCCGCTGTTGAGTATGCCTTTAACGCAGAGAACAAATGTGAGTTCTGCGCCTAACTTTTTTTATATTTTTAAAATTTAAAAATCTATAATTAATAAATACTTTTAACACTTTTGTTTAATTACAATGGAAAACAGCAACAAACTCATTCTAATAGCAATATTAACCGTCACATTGGTAGTCGGTTTTGCAGCCGCAGCCTTGGTTGATACTCCTATCATAGAAGCAAAAGACCACAAAATAGGTTTTAAGGGTTGTGACCCGGGTTCTCAAGGCTTTATCTCCTCAAATGATAAATGCAACAAACCAATAACCTAAGATAATACAAACTCAACCGGAACGGTATAACAGCCCTATTTTTCTTTTCTAAAATTTTAAAATAAATAAATTAATTTTATCAGGTGGCAGTGGTAGGGCACTAAACTACATCCCTTGCCGAACAATAACCGCAAAAGTAATGCCCGCCAACCATCTCAACACAATCCAAACAACATGTATTAGGACAGACTTCACACTGGTAAACACCCCCGTCAACTATCTGTCTTTTACATTCAGAGCAATTGGGGGTATCATATTCTGTCGTCATTATTGTTTGATCTCCTCTTTGATCAATTGGTTAAGTTTTGCTAATGTTTCCTCAAATCCCCTGATAACTCCGGGAATTGAAATCTCATCCGGCTCTAATACCACCCGCTCTTGCAACCTGTTAATTGTCCCTAATAATGCGATTTTACATCTGAATAGGTCAGTTGAAGTTAGTTCTTCCATCTTACCTATTCTATAACCCCTAAATATATAAACTTAATACCCTATAACCCTAGGGGTTATATGCTTAGGGTTTAGGTATGTCCACAAGTGCCTTCCATTTATCATAGTCACTGCTGTTGTATTCCAAATATTTGCTGGGCGGTCTTCTTTTAATTGTTATTTCCGGTTTCATATTATATCATTTCCCTAAATCTAATTTATTATAAACACGATACTCTATTACAGTTTTCCATATATCCTTATTAAGTAAAGTCCAACCCCTTGTCATTGCCTCCTCTATCTGCCGGGCAATATCATCCTTAGACATCTCAAAGAATTTTGTCTGTCCCGCGTGATAGCGTTTGCGGCCATGTCTCACCCTAGTCTTACAACACGGACAGTTATTCAAAACTCCCTTGGGAAACCAAAGATCAGTGCAGCGAATACACCTATCAGCCAGCGCATATTTAGGTATCCCCCCGATAAAATTAATCATACCCTGCCAGCCATCACAATGTCCTTGGCAAACTCTGTTAACCATATTTTAAATTAATATAAATATCCCCTGCCTTAAACTACTCTACTATTATAATATGTTAAGTCTAGAAGTAAATTTAGAGGAACTAAAAAACAAAAACTTTGACGAAATACTTGAACTGGCCAATGCAATGTGTGATGAGATTATAAAGTTTGAGACTGTAACCAAGGCAGAAATCATTAAACTAATGGCAGAGAAACTAATTGAGGCGGGCTATCCAGCAATTGATTGTGCAGGCCTAATCCTTGAGAGAATGAAACACAGGGTTACAAGGCAATATGTTTCTAGTTGTTTGGATGAGAGATTTAAGAGGTCAACAAAGATAGCAGCGGGTAAGGCTACAAGGGCAAAGGAAGCGGCAAAGGTATTGGCACAATCCGCTGGTGGTGGTGGCAGTAGTGGTCAGGCATTAGTTGATCCAGAACAAGAACAGGGTGGCGATAGTGAAGACAACGATGGCGATGATGGAGACTTAAAAGGCCGGGCTGAACTAAGGGAACAACTAAAGGATATTCATCCGCAATTGGAATCTGACCCAGAAATCAATGTCCCAATTGCATTGTATATTAAAGAATTGGAAGCCAAGGTTAAAGACTTGGAGGCCAAGAACAATTTCCTAACACAATTAATAAGAAAACGTAATGAGGAACTGCCATACCACGACAACCTGTTATATTATAGGGTTAACAAACTTGATAAGCCAAGAGTTCATGAACTAGTAGACGCAAGCGCCTCCTCCAAAACCAACATCGTTATGATAACTGACATTCGCAATAGTAATGTCGTAAAGATATACACAGATAAGGAATGGAAGAAACAAACGGTTTATCCTACTAAGACATCAGACCTTAGTGAAACAGAAATGGAATAGTAGTAATACTCCAAAAACCCCACATTTTTTTATAAAACTCTATATTAATGTTATAAATATTTTCATAAAACTGTATTAAATCACAAGTATTTTCCTCCCATTTGGTAAGCATATCAAAACAAAATATAGCACGCTGGGGCATTGTCTCTTTCATATATTGTGATAGATAACTATCATTATAATATTCCATAAACGATAAATCAAATCTTAATAGACATCATTAATAAATATATAATATGTCAAGTGATGATGTTTCTATAAGGACCTCACCAAAAGGATGGTATTCCACAACCCCCAATCCAGTAAGGTCAGATCAGGGATTAAATGAACATTGTCTTTACTGTTTAACCAATTTCCGTCAATACCATCCAATGATTAACAATATTTGTCAATCCTGTGGGAGAGTTGCAGAACCTGTTATGCGGGATGATCAGGAAAACATACGGGTAACGTCTTTGAACGCTGGCATGGATAACAATAACAGATTGAAGGGAATAGCAATGGAAATAGATTACTCACCGTCGGGACCGGACAAAGACCCATCCATTAACTCAGGTCTCATAAATCAAAGGCGTATGACGGCAAACTCAATAGGAGAAGCAACGGAGAAACTAAGGCAGGCTGATCTACAAAACACAAAGATGGCAAGGGCAGCCGCCCTAATGGGACAGGGCTATATTGTAAAAACAAATATTGACAAGGACGCCAAAAAAAGATTATTTGACAACAACAATATATAAATACAAACCAACAATACATCACGGTTGTATTCGATTACTCCCCAGTGTCATATACTCCTCTCAATGAGGTTAGCAGGTGTTTGTTTGTGGGCCGAGGGGTTTCATAAACAAACACTTCTCATTTGAGGAATCGCCAAAAACTTTTTATATCTAGGTTGTATAATCTCTTTTACCATTTGCAGCCCAATTGGTAAGTTATATTCCTAAGAATATAACTTTTTTCTATACGATTTTTATATGCTAATGGAATGCCTTGTCGATGAAGTTATAGAAGATTGTTCTATATCGGTTTAGCCAAAATATATAAACAATTTTGATATATCGGACTGAACTATAGTTCTTTGCATAATTTTATTTATGCTGGGAGGCCTTCTTGTATTTATTAACAATGCCAAATTATTACACTGATAACCAAGGCAGGAATATTCAGCCCGTTGAAAACGAGAATTTCAAAACTCCCGATATAAACACATTAGAAAACATAACTTCATACAATGATAGAACCTATAACAAAATAGTAAAGTCTGCCTCTGTATCTACAACCTCCATCCCCCAACACATATCACAGATTGACCCACTGCGAATAAAGGATGAGTATGCAGTGTTACAGCCGTATTATTCTGATGATTATCTTAACCGATTAAGTAATGCAGTTATTTTTGATGATGTAATATCCTCCGCTCTTGAAAGGCTGGCATATTTCACCATTGGAACAAGTGATGAAATCCGTTCTGTGCTTTATCCGGAGGCCTTGCGCCCCATAAACTCTGAATTGGAGGCCAAGAACGCAATAAAGGAGTTATCAATCATCAAATCTGCAAAGGATGTTGCGGGTTCAGTCGTCAATAACCACTTATCAGACCAAGAAATCAGGGATTTTGAGACTTATATTCATTATACGGACAAAATATCAAAGTTAGGTCGCTTTTTAAAGAAAAACTATAGGTCAGCACACATATTTGGGCGTTCTGCCTCCTTTATCGAGTTCTCTGACCATGAAATCCCATCTTTAAACCTAAAGATAGGCACACCCATTGGCCTAAAGCCCCTTAAATCAATGTTGCTAGGTAATGTTGTAGTTGACCCAGTATCATGGGAGATAAAGGCCGCCGAATACAAGGATCAAAAGGTAAAGTTCAAGGAATACAGGGACAATGCGGCCATTAGAAAGCCCGTTACTACTGCATACGAAGACGCAACGACTGAATCAGGTTCCAAATATCTATCATCTGAAAATTTACTATACTTTGTAAGAAACAACAACAATATGATGAGGGATCAGGATGATTACTGGTTTGGTCATTCAACCCTTCAATCCATTCTTCCATTGTCAGAGGAGAGCAGAAGAATTAAGCAAATTGTAATCCCGCAGTTAAATCAGTCACATTGGGCTGGCTCAATGCTCTGGTTCTTCCCCAACTGGACACAGGAGCAAATGAAAGCAGTCTTTGACTCTGTAAAGCCCGCCTCCCATGTTGGTATTCCGGTTCCAGACATTAAGGTTCAGAATATGGAAATCAAACCTGATTATATGGGATTAATAGCATTAATGGCAGAACTTAAGAAGGGGATTCTGACGGCCTTTGGCCTGCCATCCTTCCTAATGAACTTTGAAGATGTTACAAACAGGGCAACAGCAGAAACAGTATTGGAGGGCTTTAATGAATCAGTTATTCAATCTGAAAGGTCTTGGATAACAGACATACTGGATGAACAATGGTATGCCAAAATCTTTAGAAAATATTGGCCGGAAGATGAGTTTGTTCACATCAAAATGAAGATAATGGTGGAGTTTGAAAACATTACATTTGAATCATTTTTGGCTAAGGCAGTGGCCGTTGTCGCCCTTTATGAAAAGAAGATGATGACCCTTACCGAAGTTCGCAACATGTTAAAACTCCCCCCACTACAACCAAATGACTATGTGGAACTGGGAATTGGCACGCCCGCAACAGTTGACCCGGTTACTGGCGTTCCCACAGCCCCAAACCTAGTTGATACATTGGTAAAGCAAAAGGCGCAACAACAACAACAACAGGAGGAGACATCAGGATTTGAAAATAAGAAAGATGCGCCGTCATTATCAGAGATGAAGACCCAATTGTTAAACGAGTAAAACAAAGTTAGCCTACTATACCGTTGGTAAAGTGAGTTTACCAAAACATAACTATAAATATAACATCGGGAATCCCCACCCCTTTATTAGTTCACTTTAACACAAATTTACAAGTTATTATATATAACTTGACGTTCCCTCGAATACAAAACTCAAAAACCACAATTTTTAATACGTTCGGAGGAGATGCCTTAAACAAAATTCAGGAGTTATTCGGGGGCATTAACATTGCGGCCACTGACGCAACCAACAAACCCCTTATAGATACTGATTTTAGATTTAAGTCTAACAGACTCATTCTTTTGGATGCTGACCAAGCCAGTGAAGTCAGGTTTGTTTTGCCAACCTTATCCAGTAATGTTAGCATCACAATGCCAACCTCAATGTTAACAAGTGAGGCCAATGAACTACTCTTTTCCAAAACCACTCAAACAATTATAAACAAAACAATTGCCGCAGGTAGCAATTCCATCTCAGGCTTAACCAACACTAACATAGGAACCAATGCATTCATAGATTGGACAAAGATTAGCAAGGTAGGTTCAAACCTAAGTGATATTTCAACTGTTAACCTATCTGGGCTGGCAAACAATTACTCAATCAAATGGGATTCAACTGCGGGTCAATGGATTCCCTATGACGTTGGGACAGCAATAGGAGAAACCAATACCGGAACCAATTTGGGAACCGGAGCCGGAGTGTTCAAGGATAAATTGGGTGTATCTTTACGCTTCCATTCTCTGGCCGCCCTTAACTCATCAACGTCTGTTGCGCTCGACACTGTTAACAACAAAATAAACATAGGTGTTAGTGACGCGACAACCGCCTTAAAGGGCGCTGTTCAACTTGCAACATCAGCACAAACAACAGCAGGTCTGGCGGTTCAGGCATCAGACACAAGATTACTTGATAGCCGAACTCCAACCAGTCACGCTGTTAGTCATAAGAACCTTGGAACTGATATAATAAAAGTAAACGAGTTAGCAGCCCCAACCGCCAACATTACAACCTGTAATGCAACCGCAACCACAAACGGTTTGGCTCCAGTCCTGCCCAATAACTCAAACCTATTTTGGAATGGTGTCGGAGGATGGACTGAACCAATTGGGACAGGCGCGGGGGCAAGTGGAACTGGTTCAGTTATTCGTGGAAGGTCTACCCAATCCGCTGTAGCAGGAACAACCGTTTACACTATATCACATGGAATGTCTGTAACCCCCACATCCTATATTGTCCAACCACAATCAACTGACGCACTCGGTGAGTTTACCGTATCGGCAAGTTCAACAACCCTCACACTAACATATCAGTTAGCCCCGCGAGTATCGGCAGCCAATAACCTCATATGGTCTTGGGTTGTATTTGATTCCGGCAATGGTGGCTCATTGGGTGAGGCTAACACTTACAGTTCTGTTGGAACGGGTGTCCCCTTTACCAAAACAAAAACTGGAATTGACTTACCGTTTAAGTCATTGTTTGCAGGTTCCAATAAAATCTCTATTGTGGGAAACACCAACGACGTTTCATTTGATGTTAATCAGGCCAACCTTTCTATTGCCTATTCACAGTTAACCGGAGTGCCTACAACCTATACCCCATCAACCCATGCATCAACCCATCACAGCGGAGGCACAGATGTATTGGCCTTAGCCAGTATTGCCGGGAGCATAGGTGATGCAAAGATAACAGATTTGGCCTATACCAAACTGACCGCTGTCCCCACTTCCTTTGCCCCAATCGCCCACAAGAACAACCACAAGGCAGGTGGCACTGATGCTTTCGCAAAAGGTGATGTTCTTGCTGGTGCAGTAAGATATTTGGATGAGGCTACCGGACCCGGAACAGATTCAAGAAGACAGTGGATGGAAATTGGTTCGGCAATTGTAAACTACTGGAGTAATGAAACCATTCCAACAAGCCGGGAACTGATAAACAATACATCTCCACAAACACTAACCAACAAAACCTATAACCTAACCAACAACACACTAACCGACACTGGCGCTGTGTCGGGTGGTATCCCCATTCACAATGGAACGAAATACGTCACTACAGCAAAAGGTGCAGACGGTTCCTTTTTGGGTGTAAGCGGAGGCAGTGTTGGATATTACACCCCGGCCACAGGTTCAGGCGGGATATTGCCCGATGGTTCTGCAATCCCAACCTCAGGAAGATGGGGTGCTTTATGGGGTGGAACGATTGCGGGCAGTGGCATATTGGTATTTCCTTCAAACACCTATGATACCCTAATCTATTCTGTGCCATCCCCAACGGAGACGACAACCGATATTACAACCCAAGCGATAGATGATACAATAGCAGAGTTAAAGTCAACCGGAATATTCACAAGACAATCAAACTGTGTGTTTAGGGTAAAGTGGAGTATGAAACAAACCAGCAGTGCAGTTATTATGATTGGTCTTACGTCAGGGGCCATTCCCACCGGGACATCACATGATAACCCACTAAATAATCTTCACGGTATAATGCTAACCTGTTCACAAGATATTGAAACCAATTACCAAATATCCAGAAACAGCGGGTCAGTAACACAGACAAAGGTGGCGACAACTATTGCGGCAAACACGACAGCCACCCACACATTAGAAATAGATATGAACTCAACAAACGCAATAATAACTCTTGATGGCGGAACTCCATTCACATACACTACAATCATTCCATCACTAACAATGAAACTAAACTTCTATGTTCATGTAGAGACAATTGGAGCCGGGGCAAGAGGAATTTCAATCTATAGGGCACAGGTAACTTCCCTATGATTAACAACAGCAACAGCAGTAGTAGCGGAGTAATACACTTGTTTATAGTTACAAACGGGGTTAGTAGGTGAACAATTAGAAATGGTCTTTATAACTTTCGGTAATGGTCTTTATTCGTGTAAATCAACGGACACCAAACCAACAACGGGGATCCCAACCGATTCTGTTTGTTTGGAAGTGAACACTGGTGTTCAATATCATTTTACCGCTGGTGCATGGTCAACAATAGCCAGTGGCGGCGGGTCAGGTGAAACCAACACATACAGCACATCAGGAACAGGAGCCGCTTGGACTCAAACTAAATCCGCTGCTAATCTCCCCTTCCGTTCTTTTATTGTAGGTTCTACAAAATTATCTTTAACCGTTAACACCAATGACCTTACCCTTGACGTTAATCAAGCCAACCTCTCCATTGCCTATTCGCAATTAACAGCAGTGCCTACTTCCTTTGCTCCCTCCGCTCACTCAACAACTCATGCTTCTGCCGGAACCGATGCAATTCAGATTGATGTTATTGGTGCAGGAACCGACATCACAACAAACAACACAACTACACTAAAACATGGATTAGCCCCTAAACTATCAAACATCGCAACGGAATTTCTGAATGGTCAGGGAGTTTTTGCAACCCCATCAGGAACGGGTGGCGGTGAGGCCAACACATACAGTTCTGTTGGCACAGGTAGTGTATTAACCCTTACCAAGTCTGGTGTCAACCTTCCTTTCAGGTCAATACTTGCAGCATCAACAAAGATTGCTGTGGCGACAACCACAAACGAAGTGACATTAGATGTTAATCAGGCCAACCTTTCCATTGCCTATTCACAAATCACTTCTGTTCCTACAACCATAGTCAAAACTGACCAAGTAAATGTATTCGGGGCATTCAATCAAACCATTCCATCATCCCGTCTTCTCATAAACAACCCGGCTGGAACATTCGCCTATACAATAGTAGCAGCGGCGATAGCAGCGGGTAGAACGTTAACACTTCCCTTATTGACGGGCAATGATACAATGGTTACAGAGGCATTCAGCCAGACCCTAACCAACAAGACAATATCCGGGGCGGCAAATACTCTGACTAACGTTCCTTGGACATCATTAACTTCTGTCCCCGCAACCTTCGCCCCCTCTGCTCACGCCACAACCCATTACAGTGCTGGAACCGATCCACTTCATATAGACACCATAGGCGCAGGAACCGACATCACAACAAATGATGTGTCAACCATAAAACATGGTCTTATGTCCAAACTCCCCGGAGGAACGATAACATATTATAGGTCAGACGGAACTTGGGCAACCCCATCAGGCGCAGGCGGCGGCGAAACCAACACCTATTCTAATGCAGGTGTCGGTGGAATTGGAGTAACCCTTACCAAATCCGGAGTTGACCTTCCTTTCAAATCGGTAAAGGCAAACTCAACAAAGATAGGGATAACCGATGGCGGCGCAAACAATAACGTTCTTGTGGATGTTAATGACGCTAATTTATCAATAGGCTGGGGACAGTTAACCAGTATCCCCTCCACCATCGTAAAGACCGATCAGATAAATGTTTTCGGAGCGTTTGACCAGCAGTTTAACGGCAGCACATTAAAAATAAAGGGAACGTCAACAGGAGTCATAACAATCGCTACAGGTCTAACAGGCACAACCAGTTATACTGTTAATTTACCATCTGCAACTACAACCCTTACTGGAATTGGTAACACAGCCACCCTGACAAACAAAACCATATCGGGAGCAGACAATACCCTATCAAACATCAGTTGGGCCTCATTGATTAACATCCCCACTTCCTTCGCCCCCTCCGCTCACGCCACTTCTCATAATTCTGCTGGAAGTGATGTTGTCCATATAGATACAATTGGTGATGGAACCGACATCACAACAAACAACGTATCAATAACCAAACATGGTCTCGTAAAGAAACTAAGCAATGTTGCAACGGAATATTATAATGGGACAGGTAATTGGTCGGTTCCCGCTGGTGGCGGCGGCGGTTCTGGTGAGATAAATACCTACTCAAATGCCGGAACAGGAACATCAATTATCCTTACCAAATCCGGAGTTGACCTTCCATTTAAGGCAATATTAGCGGCATCAACAAAGATAGCAATAGCCAATGATACAGTTAACAGTAATGTTACGGTAGATGTTAACCAAGCCAACCTTTCAATTGCATACTCGCAATTAACAGCAGTGCCAACCTCATTCGCCCCCTCCGCTCATAAGGCAACTCATATTGCAGGTGGCACTGACGCCTTCGCAAAGGGAGATAAACTATCAGCATCAGTTCGTTATCTTGATGAGCAGGGAACCGAGCCCACCACAGATAGTGCAAGAT
>MWWB01000001.1_pt1 | contig 39741 bp, 35 predicted proteins | sample 1047291 | NCBI WGS metagenome assembly MWWB01 (sample SAMN06349976, study PRJNA376086) | soil metagenome | isolation source: MS4-1 sample Antarctic (ecotone) soil | place: Antarctica | reverse complement strand
ATATAAACGCTCGTTTATTTTATAAGTTGTCGGCCGGTTCTATAAATTCGGGCAAAGAAAAACCGCATCCTTTCCCTGAGTCGTTTACGGTTTGACGGATAAACGCTCTTTTGTTCGCTCTTCTACTATTTTGAGAAATTTCAAAGGCTGAATGATTTTTAACCGTCTGAATTTTTGCCGGAATTCCTTACTGTCATCGTCAAAGCCTGTCATTAAATCGAGTAAATCCGTGTCGCGACTGATAATGAATTCAGCATCGGCGGCAACCGCCAAATTGATATATTTTTCGTCTTTCGGATCTCTCGCATAATTAAAAACAGACGGGACATTTTTTATAAGCGTGGCTTTTGTTCTCAAAACTTCGACGAGCTTTTCCGCTCTTTCATCGGTGAGACGCGAGTATTTTGCCTGAAGTTTCGGGCGCGTGATAACGTCTTGAATTTCGGCTAAAACCTCTTCGCTGACAAACAGCTCGATAATTCCGTTCTCGAACAATTCAAAACAATTAACCGCAGCAGCTGATTCGGAGATTAAACCCTGCAAAAATACCATACAGTCATAGACGACTGAAAAAAGAATTCTTTCTCTCTGCACTTATTTTTTATCTTGGTTTTTTTGAAAGACTTCTTCTCTGGCTCCTTCGAGAAGTTCGGTAAGTTCATCGTCAGACGTTCCGCTTTCTTTTATTTGTTCTCTGACGGGAGCAAATAGAACACGCAGATTGAGCGATGAAGAAGATAAATCTTCTTCTATCAGATAACGAACATATTCTTCGGCAGTTGTTCCAACCGCTCTGGCTCTCTCGCTCACGCCTTGAATAACTGTTTCGGGAAGCCCGGAAATTTGAATCGTATCAGTCAGCATTTTTCTTCCTCTATAATTTACTTCGCCTTTACTAACGCTTATAGATAAACAATACCATAAAATCACCTTTTTACGCTCGTATATTTTGTTAAGGAAAAGCGTATTTACGTTTTTAAGTTTAATCATAATCTTACTTTTCTTCTTGACCGCAAATGCCCGAAGATATTACGATTTTGCGTAAAGTCGTAAATTCACAAAAACTTAAAAACTTAAATGATAATTTCATTGTTAAATCAAAAAGGCGGAGTCGGGAAAACTACGCTCGCCGTTCACTTAGCCACTGCTCTTGCTCAACGAAACCGAAAAGTTTTGCTCGTTGACGCAGACCCGCAGGGAAGCGCGCTCGATTGGTCGGCGAGCCGCGATGAAAACGATGATGCGCTGATTTCAGTTATCGGAATGCCGAAGGCGATTCTGCACAAAGAGCTGCCGAAAATCGGAGCGGATTTTGACTTTGTGGTGATAGACGGCGCGCCGCGGGTTTATGACGTTGCGCGGTCGGCGATTCTGGCGAGCGACTTAATACTTATTCCGGTTCAGCCGTCGCCGTATGATATTTGGGCGGCAAAGGAAATTGTCGATTTGATTACGGAAGTTAAAGTTTTTAAGGAAAACCTTAAAACCGCTTTTGTAATTAATCGTAAAATCGTAAATACGGCTATCGGGCGCGATGTCGTCGAAACGCTCGCCGAATACGAGTTGCCCGTTTTGAGAGCGCACGTTTGCCAGAGAGTCGGATTTGCCGAGAGCGCGGCAGCAGGAAAAACCGTTTTGGAAACGGGTTCGGAAAATCAGGCAAGCCAAGAAATCGAATCATTAATAAACGAGATAATGGAGCTAATGAAAAATGAGCAAGAAAGTTACAATGTCAACCAAGCCAAGTAAGACCAAAGCCCAAAAGCTTTCCGCCGACGCTTGGGTTTCGCAGGGCGCAAATTTAACCGCAAACGGAGACGAATCGGAGCAGGAAGCGACCGCCAGATTCACCATTGACATCCCCGTTTCGCTTCACGCCCGAATTAAAAGCCAATGCGCTCTAAAACGGGTGAAGATGAGGGAAGAAGTTTTATCAATGTTGGAGGAAAAATTTCCCGTAAATTAACAAAAGCGTAAAAACTTATTTACGCTTTTACTTAAATTTACTGCACACTAACAGTTACGAATCGCTCGGTTTCAGGAGACAAGCCACCTTATTTTAAGAGACGTTTTAACAAAGGTAGTGCTTACCGTAGTGAGTGTTTACGGTTACAGACGCGAATGTTTTCGGTTACGATTGTGAATGTTTACGGTTACGACATCGAATGTTTTCGGTTACGGTAATGAATGTTTTCGGTTACGACTACGAGTGTTTACGGTTACGATTTTTTAGGCTAACTTATTGAATCTATTTACTTATCGGACGCTCAACTATTAGACTTATAGACTATTAATAAACAACAACAACAGAGGAGCTTTGCAATTGTTGCTGTTGTTCATATAAATTCTTTCTGAAATGTCAGAACCAAATTTAGAAATTATTCCCAAAGACATAATCAGAACGGAAACCACGCTCTCTCGTTTCCCGATTCACCGACTTTCAAAATCCGGCAAAGTTTCAATCGAAATCAAAGTCAAAAATTCCGAGGGAGAACTAACAACCAAATGGAAGATTAAAAATCCGCCCGACCCATTAGGTTACAAAATTGATACCCTAATTATTAACCGCAGAATCGAAGAAGCAGGGAAGCCCACCCCGAAACTAATCAGACTTGGAAGCCTGAGAGAGATCGCCAAAGAGTTAGACCTAAAGACCGAAACGAACAGAATAAAAGAAGCTCTCTTGCAAGACGCAGGGGCATTAATCAACGCTAAATTCACCTATAAAACTAAAGACGGCGGAGAAAAATATATTGAAATAGGCGATACCCGATACGCTGTTATTTTTACAGGTGAGCAACTACCAAACGGCGATAAAGCAGATGCAACTTACATTCAGCTTCACGACCTTTATCGTGAAATTCTAAATTCAGCCCCAACGCGCCCTCTGGATTACGAATATCTGAAAGAACTCTCACCGATAGCTCAAAGATTCTACGAACTTCTAAGCTATCAAATGTTCGGAGCGTTAAAACACAAGCGCACCGCTAAAATGCTTTATTCCGAGTTTTGCACATACGCGCCACAAACCCGGTTTTTTGATTGGGAACAGGTCAGACCGCAAATGTATCGACTTCATAAACCACATTTGAAAAGTGGATATATTGAAACAGTTAATTATGAAAAACTAAGAAGCGAAGACGGGACTTTAGACTGGTTATTTAGCTATACGCCCGGACGAAAAGCGAAAGGGGAACATACCTTTGCAACCACAAGAAAGACTTTGCCGCGAGCAAAGGAAATCAAATCAAATCCGGTTCAGCCGTCGCTTATCCCGGACGAGCCGCGCCCTGCACTAATCCCCGACGTAGAACTTTCATTTTCCGAAGCAGAAGAAAAGCTAGTTTCTAAAATGCGAGAGTTCGGAGTAGGAGAGAGCAAGGCGCGAAGCCTTGTTAAAAGCCACAGGAAAGCCGTAGAACGAGAAATATCAGTGTTTCCACACCGATTACTAGGGGGAGCGATTAAAAACGTCTCAGGGCTATTTATTAAAGCCGTCGAAGAAGGCTATGAAACTCCGCAAACCTATCTTGATTCTTTGAAGGAAATCGAATCAAAAAAACGATTTGAAGCCGAGCGAAAAAAGAGCGAAGAAAACGACAGGAAAAAAAGGGAAGAAGACAAGGCTTGGGAACGAGCAAACGAGCGATTAAATAATTTACCGGAAGCCGAGCGTCAAGAACTTTGGGAAGCAACCAGAATCAAAATTCTTTCTTCACCAAAATATAAAGACGCAACGCCACAGCAATTAAAAATTTTAGAGTATGTGATGGACGGTTCGATCCGTTCAGAAATTATTGAAATTTTCATCCGAGAAGAAGGGCAAAAAAACGTCGAGTAAAGCTCAATCTTGAAGCAAAAACTTTTCACGAATTTATCTTTAACTTTAACAACCTTACTATAAAAGTTGACGGAATCAGAAAATTTCAATTAAAATAAAATTGACTTTTGCCTAGGGTATAGGCAAGCAGTGTTTTGCTAACGCAAAACTCACTCACCGCGCTTCGCTCGTTCGTGAGCTTGCCCTGCGGGGCTTGTGTTATGGCGAACAAGGCGAACAAAATGACTTAGCGAAGTGAAGAAAATTTGATGAAAAACCGATGAAAAAAACCGGACGACCGAGGCTCGGAGAGAAGAAAAAAACGCACCGCGTTGGGGTGTTTTTTACAGCGGAAGAGTTCGCTAAAATTCAACTTAACGCCGGACGAGCAGGACTAACGGAGGCGGAATTTTTGCGGCAACTTGGACTGGGCAAAGAGGTGAAAGCACCACCAAGAACGGTGAATTTCGCGGCGGTAAAAGAGATCAATGCAATCGGAAAAAATTTGAATTCATTGGTGAGGGCAGTCCTCACTTTTAAGATCGAGGATGCCACTGGAATCTTGAATTCGGTAAGGCGAATAGAATCAAATTTGCAGGAAACAATCGGGAAACTTTTGGAGCGATAAGATGGCAATTGCAAGCGTCGGCAGGTCGGGCGGAGCCAAAGGAGCAATCGGTTATGTTCTCAAAACTGATATAGAAAAAGAACCGATTATTATCGGCGGAGCTTTCGGCACGAAAGAAGAAATCACCAAACAGTTTGATGCCTATTCCGCGCTTCGTCCTAGGGTGAAAAATCAGGTTTCACACATCTCCGTTTCACTCAAACCCGGCGAGCGTTTGGATGAAGAGCGGAAACTTAGTTTCGCGGAAAAGCTGCTAGAAAAACTTAATTTTCAAAAGGATCGTGTGCCGTATTTGGTCGTCGAGCATCACGATAAAGATTACGAGCATTTTCATATTGTCGCCGGAAGAATTCGGGAGGATGGTACGGTCGTTTCAGACTCAAAAATCGCGTTGCGAACGATTCACGCAACTAAGGAACTAGAGAAGGAATTCGGACTCGAACAGGTCGAATTCAGACAAAACAACGACCGCAGAATCAAGCGCGGCGAATATAAGCTGATGGAGCGCACCGGCGAATTATCAACCATCGCAGAGGCAAAGCTTGTAATTGATGAAATCTTGAAAGACAAGCCGCAAATCAAAGAATTTGTTGAGAATCTTCAAAACTCAGGCTTTCAGGTGAGACCGAATGTTTCGGAAAAAACAGGGAAAATGAACGGCTTCAGCTTTAAGAAAGAAGAAATTACGTTCAAGTCTTCAGCCATCGCCAAAGAGTATTCTTTTCAAAATTTACAGAAAAACGGCTTGGATTATGACCAGGCAAGGGACGCAGCATTTTTAATTGAGGTCAAACATGAATTTACCCAAAAACCTGGTAATGAAAGCCGAGGAAATAGAGGAACTGAAACATCAAAATCAGCTACTAATTCAACAAAATCAATTATTAACGGAACGGAACCAGGCATTATCCAAATACAGCCAGGCTTTAGCAAAACAGAATCAGGAATTTCACAAATTCAAGTTCGAGATCATCAATCTCAAATTGATGATTCAAAAGACCTCACTGTCCAGACTGACGTTAGTTCAAATCTTCCTGCTGCTGCAAGACAAACTCATCAAACACAAATATCTGACCGAAAGTTTTCTGAAAACGGATCCCCAAGAGATCAAGAAAAATCAGGAGTTTACACTCGAGAAAATTCAGGAACTAAGCACCTAGCCAAAAGTAATGCGGTATTTAGAGCCGATTCCTTTTAAGACTTCAAATAGTCCGTCGCACATTGTTTGGTAGTTGCCGTAAATATCCAGCGGCAACCATTCATACTTGATCTTCCGCCATAACAATTCAATCAAATTTAATTCCGGCGAATACGGCGGCAGAAACAGGACAAAGATTCCCATTTTCTCTAATTCTTCCAACTCTTCTTCAAACTCCTCGCCGCGATGCGCCGGAGCATTGTCCAGCACGATTAACTTCGGTTTCGCGCTCTTCTTTTCGGCGGCAAATGAGCGGAAACAACCGCCAACCAAATGATTGTTAATGCCGCCTTCAAATGCCGCCGCATAGAAATCGCCGCCGTCCCACCGTAGAAATCCCAGCACGTTTTGCCGCTTGCCCTGATTGCCACGACTTTCCAGTTCAATTCGCTCCCCAACCGGCTGCCACGCATATGGCAGAGCCGCCGTCAGCGAAAAACCCGCTTCATCAAAATACCAGACCTCAAACTCGCAACTGCCTGCCCGCAACTGCTCACGCAAAACTTTCAATTCCGCTTGCGCGAGGCGAAACTCGTTTTCATCGCGCTGCTTTTTCAAACTGCGCCGCAACCGTTTCCATCGCTGCCGCGCCGCCCGCAACAACCGTTTGAGAGTCCGCCGACTTACTTTTTTTTTAACCTTTCATCAATTTCCGCGACCGCCCGACGCACACTGCGCGGTTCTTCGGCGACAATCTGCACGGCTTGGGCTTGTTCTGCCAAAGACAACTTCGGCGGGCGACCGCCCCGCGACTCATCGGCAAGTCCGTCAAACTCGAATTCTTTCCACCACTCCAGCCATTGGCTGACACGATCCCGGTCAACTTCATAAACGGCGGCGATTTGGTCAATCGAAAAACGCCGCGCGCTCAACAAAACAGTGTGCGCCCGCATCCGCTCGCGTTGCGGAGCCTCCGATTTCATAATCGCCCGCAGTCCGCTTTTCTGCTCATCACTTAATTCTTCAACAAATTTTGTCGGGGTTCTCATACAAGAACTTATTTTACCTCATTACTTTTGTCCTAGTGCTTAGAGAACCAACTGAAGAGTTTCTCGCAGTAAACTTCACAGTTACCGAGCCGAAGCTGAAAGACGCGCCCGCGCTTAAGCAAGAGCGAAAGGCTGAACACTCACGTAATCGCGGAATGGAAAGATGAAACACCAAAAGCGTAATTTCATAATCGTCCCTTAAGGTTTGTTGATAGGCTTTAGAATTTATTTTGTTTGAGATTGTTTTTCTTGAGCCAGTTGTGCAAATTGGCTTCGGTCGTGCCGTAACGCGCGGCGATAAACTTTTGCGTCGAACCGTTAGCAAGCAGGGCTTCGATTTCCGGGCGAAACGGATCGAGTTTTGATTTGCCGGGACCAGGCGGTCTGCCGAGTTTGATACCCTGTTCTTTTTTATAGCGAAGTGCTTCTTTTGTCCGCTGCGAAATCAGATCGCGTTCGATTTCCGATGCCATGGAAAAAGCCATCGCCACGATTTTGCTTTGAATCGAGTTGTCGAGCGTCCAATTTCCTTTGACGGCATAAACCCGCACACCTTTTTCGACAGCCACCGAAAGGATTTCCATACATTCAAGCATTGAGCGTCCTAATCTGGATAATTCGCTGACGATCAACGTATCGCCATTTTTGAATTCTTCGATAATTTCGGCAATTTTTCTTTTCTTCCACGACACTTTTCCCGAAATGATTTCTTCGACAAAACTGACTCGTCCCAAATTCAGGTGATTCGCCAGATGCAGAATGTCGGACTTGTTTTTTTCGAGGTCCTGATCGCCGGTGGAAACTCTTAAGTAACCGATTGTCTTAAAACTTGGCGATGCGGTTTTAGTTTTGGCGGGTTTTGATAATAATTTTGGCAGCATTCTCAATTATTCGATAAAAAGGTCTGATTGTTAATTAAATTATAACAACCGGTATTGTAATATCAATGTGTTGTATTTAACAATAATCAATATATAAACGCTCGTTTATTCGGTAATTATTTTCCGCTTTTTCGCTCGCTTCGATTTGCGACAAACAAAAAGCGAGCCGTTCAAGACTCGCGTCTTCAGCCAGATAAACCTCGCCCATCCCGCCCGCGCCGAGCGCCGAGAGAATTTTGAAATGCCCAAACGATTTTGCTGGGTTTTGCATAGTTTTGTTTCTACTAATCCGGCGGCGGAAACAACCCGGTTAATTTCCAGATTTTGCGGGCGTTTGTTTGCAATTCATCGTTTATCTTGAGAGCGAAAACCGTCGCTCGTCCGCACGGAGTTTTGCCGATAATCGAAGTTTTTTCTTTGTCCCAACCGAAATTCTCCGTCCACCTTTGCAGATTCGGATTGAACAATTTTACTTTTTTGGCGGAAACAACATCATAACCGAAAACTTTTGCCGCTTTGTGAAGATTGCAATGCCGACAAGCTAAACAAAGATTTTCTTTTTCCGATGTTCCGCCTTTTGAGAGCGGATAAATATGTTCGATTTCAAGTTTGTGGGAAGTCAAACTTTGCGGCGTATGACAATAGCCGCAGCGATTTTTTGACGATTCGCGGACTTTTTTGTCAAGGTCTTTGGATATTTTGCTCACCTTAAATCAAGCCGCGTTTTTTGGCTTCGACAATGCCGAAGGCTTTGCGTAAATCGTTGATTCGGCTGATTTCGACCGCTTTCGTCAATTCGGCGCGTTCTTTTTTCGTCAAAACGCTTTCCCGATTTTTTTCAAACAAACGATTCAGGCGCGCGTCGCCGGGCATCTGCAAATTTGCCAATTCCAAAACCTCTTTGTCCGAACAAAACTTGATGCTCTGCTCGATAATTTTCGCTCGTTCCGCAAAATCGGCAGAATCTTCAATGACCGCTTTCCTGACCGCATTTTTGACGAATTCGGCAACGCTTTTCTTCTTCGCCTGCGCGAGATGCGAAACATCTTGATACAAACCATCCGGCAATTTGACGCTGATTTCCATAATTTAAAACCTCTTCAAAATCATAACACGAACGATTTGGGTTCTTTTATCCACGAAGATACACGAAGGAGACACTAAGATAAGTCAAAAACCGATTCGTAAACAGAATCGAAAATAAAATCGAAAACGATTGCCGAAAGCGGATGAAATTATTTAATAAACCTTCGTGTAATCTTCGTGTTCCTTCGTGGTTACAACACTTCAAACTCTTTTTTCGCTTCAATCAATGCGGGCATATCCTTATCGGCTTCATTCCACAATTCAAAAAACTTTTCGTATTCTTCTTTCTTTTTGAGCGCCCGCGCTTTTCCCAGTTGTGCCAGTGGATAGATTGAAGACAAAGACGCTTCGCCGCGGTGCTTAAGAATCTTGTCGAATTCTTTGGCGGCTTTTTTCGCTTGATTCAATTCGAGATAAGCTAGTCCGCGCAAATACTGCGGGTAAAATTCGCCCGCGCGTTCAAAGCGTTCGGCGGTTTCCAGTTCTTCGACGGCTTCCTTGAAGCTGCCTTTTTGCAACAGCAGCGCGGCTTTGATCGTCGGCAGCCAGAGCTGGTTGAGCAGCGTGTCTTGCGGGCGTTCGGCGCGCAGCTCCAAGGCGAGCGCATCTGTTTCCGCCGCGTATCCGGCGCAGGCTAAGGCGAGGGCGGCGCGGACGACGACTTCTCTACCGCGTTCTAAATTTAAAGCCTTGTTGGTTTGCGTTTTTAAGACGGTTTTCAGTTGCGCGTCCGCCGGATCGGGCAAACCCGACTTGCCGCTCCAGAAAACTATTCTGAGGGCTTGTTGGGCGGCGTATTGGGCGGCGACTTCACGGGCGGTGCTGCGGTTTGCCAGATCAATCGAACGGCGCGAGAAATCCTGCGCCGCGCGCCATTTGCCGGCGAATGCCGCCGCGCCCGCTTGCGCGTCGAGCGCGAGATATTCGTCATTGCGCCCGTTGAACGATTTCAGGCTTTCAGCCATCAACGCCGCATCATTTTCGATAAATTCAATCTGAAAAAGCGCAAGGTGAAAATATTCGCCGTCAAAGTTTCTGGCAAAGGCTTCCCGACACGCTTCCTTGACTTCATCAAAGCGTCCGAGCGACAAGAGCGAATATGCCAGATTGCCATAAAGTGCAGCGGTTGCGACATTCGTCGAACTCAATGCTTCGCGGCAAACCGAAACCGCCCGCTCGAACTGTCCAAGTCGCATATAACAATCGGCGAGTCTGGTAAACGGCGAAACGGTCGAAGTATAAGACTTGCGCCACAATTCGAGCGTTGAGATTGCTTTGTCCATCTCGCCCGTCACAATTTTGTAATAAAAATAGCTGATGCGAAGTTTTTCATCTTCGCCGACCGAATCCTTCAGTTCAAAAGCTTTGACTGCATTCTCTTTCGCCAGTTTCCACTGATTCGTATTGGCATAAATCACCACTAATTCCATATAGGCAGCAGCAAATTCAGCATCGAATTCCAGCGCTTTTTGAAAAAACGGAATCGCTTCCAAAAGTTTGCCGCTATATGCTTGCTCATAACCGAAAGAGTAAAACTTTAATGCTTCAAAAGATGAAGTGGTCATCTCAAGCGGCGTGTCGTATTTTTGAATCGAACTCAAACTTTCGCCGAGCTTTTCCCTAATGCCCGAAGCCGCCCGGCTCAAAGCCGCCAGCACTTCCTCTTGATTATTCGCCTGCTCGTATTCGCGCCCCAGACTTTCGCCCGTGCGGGCGTTGACCGCTTCGAGCGTCAGAAAATAGATTGCACCTAAGCTCGAGATGCTGCCCGCTAAGAAAGCCTTCAGATTCAGCCGCAAACACAACTCTTCCGCCAACTCACGGGTGACGCGCTCGCCCGGTGCGCGTTTCATCAGCCGCAAACTCTGCGCGATTTTCGCCTCCGGCGCGATGTCCAGAAACGGCGACTGCGCGAGCGCGAAAGAGAGCGCGGTTCTCAAGGTGTAATCGAAAATCGCCTCGCCCGTCCGGTTCTCGAAATCAATCAGCAAAAGCGAATCTTTGAGCCTGCCGCCTGAACTGGTGGAAAGTTTCGCGTGGCTCGCCTGATTCGCCTCGTCGGTTTCCGCCTTGTTCGGCACGGCGGTTCTTTCTAAGATTAATTCCTGCTGAAGTTCGTCGCGCAAATCCTTCAAATCGTTCAATAAATCTTTGCTTGTTTGATAACGCTGCTCGCGTTTCTTTTTCAGCGTTTTATGGACGATACGGACTAACTCTCGCGGCAGATGCGCGGCAAAAGACTGCAAAGGCGTGGGTTCGTCGTTCATAATCGCCAAGATAACGTCCATCATCGTCTCGCCCGCAAACGGCACTCGTCCGGCGAGGATTTCATACATCATCACGCCGAAACTGAACACATCCGAGCGAGCGTCAACCGCTTTGCCGCGCGCCTGTTCGGGCGACATATAAGCGGCAGTTCCCATCACCACGCCCGGATTCGTCTTGACCAGCTTTTTCGTCGCGTCTTCCGCTTCGGCGGTCTTTGCGTCGGTCGGCTGTTCGGTGAGTTTCGCCAAGCCGAAATCAAGCACTTTCACATAACCGTCCGGGCGAATCATAATGTTTTCCGGCTTGATGTCGCGGTGAATGATCCCTGCCTGATGCGCCGCCGAAAGCGCCTCCGCCGTCTGAATCGAAATCGAAAGCGTCTCGTCAAAAGTCAGACGTTTTTTCATCCGCTCGCGCAAGGTTTCGCCGTCAATGTATTCGACGGCGATAAAATGTTTGCCCTCGAATTCGCCGACGTCGAAAACCGTGATGATGTTCGGGTGATTCAAGGCTGAAGCCGATTTTGCTTCCTGCCGAAAACGGTTCAAGCCGTCCATACCAGCGGAAATATTTTCGGGCAGAATCTTGAGCGCGACACGGCGTTCGAGCCGCGCGTCTTCCGCCAGAAACACTTCGCCCATTCCGCCCGCGCCGATTGACCGCAAGATTTTGTAATGACTGACAACTGTGCCTGCAGACAGAATCATAAGTTTGGTTTTTCGATTATTCTTACTCGGCTGACTGATGCAGTTTAAGTTGTATTTTGGAGAGAAGTCAAAAACTCGTTTCACAAGCAATCTCTGTTGTAAATGTTTCACAAGCAATCTCTGTTGTAAATAGAGATACAGTTACGAAAATTATCCTTTCGCCGTGATTAGCGCGGGCGGCTTTCGCCTTTGTTTCGCAAGAATGAAGCCAGCGCGGGACAATCTTATTTGACTGCCCCGCGCTGGTGTTTATTTTCAAGACCATTTAGCCTGCTCTAACGAACTTGCAGATTGCCGCCGCCTAAGATTTGTTCAACCGTCTGTGTGCCGCTCCAATTGCTCGAGAACAACAACGCGCCCGTCCCGTTAGCATACAAAGTGATGCCGATGGTGTCCGTGCTGCCCGGTTCGCCTCGGTCGGTCAATCTCATCTGGAATGAATGACCGCCGCCGAGCGAAACGGGAGCGAGCGGATCGGTAATGTCCGTCAGATTGGCTTTGCTGGTGAACGTCGCCGTCCGCGCGAGCGGATTAGCGTTATTGGTCGCCAAAGTCTCTATCGCATTAGTTTTGATCTGGTAAACCTTACCGTCCGCCGCCCGGACGACAATATTCACTTTACCCTTCAGATTACTCCCGCTGTTGTTGTATTTGACGTTGAAACCGAAGTTGGTTCTCAAGCCCGCGCCGCCGGCGTATTGTCCGGCAGAACTGCCCGTCAAAATCAGATAACCGCCGCCGGTGATAAAGTTTGTTCCGAACGGTTTGGAAACCGTGACCACCGCGTTGTCGGTCGAAGCGTTGCGGCTGTAGTAATTGTTGACGACGATGCCGATGGTAAACGAGTCGGAATCGTCGTTGCCGATATTCGCCGACCAATTACAAGTCACCGTGCCGGTTTTCGGGTCGGCGGCGTTGACGAGTTGAACCGGCAGATCAACGCAGCCCGTAACGGGAGCATTGGCGGCGTCGCGGTTGACGAACGTCACCGTGGCGTTGCGAATGTCGCCCGCGTTCGGGTCGTAAGCTGCGTCTGAAGTTTCCGCCGTGATGTCGCGGACGGTTGCCGAAAGCGTTGTCGTCGCCGTTCCGCTTGTGGCGCTCGCCGTGTTCACAAAAGTCATTCCCGTGTAATAAACGCGGGCGTCTTCTGGCGTGACGACGATGTTAAAGCCGGTCGTGCCGTAAGCGCCACTGCTGTCCTGAACTTTAACCGTGACGGCATAAGTTCCTGGAGCGACCAGCGCTTTGCCCGTAACAGTCCACGCGCAGTTTGTGCCAACGCCTGACGCGGTGCAATTTCCAGATGACAAGCTCATTCCTGCGGGCAGTCCCGACTGTAACGCTCCGCCGTCTTTAGTGAACGAGACTGTTGCGGTCAGCGGCTGCGATGAGTCAACGTCCAAGGCGCTGACGGTCACGGTTTGAATTGCATCGCTGTATTGCGCGCTTTGCGTCGCTTTGTCGTTAGACACAACGGGCGGGTCGTTGACCGCCGTGACAGTGACGCTGACGGTTGCCGTATCGGTTCCGCCGTTGCCGTCGCTGATTGTGTAGGTGAACGAGTCCGTGCCGAAGAAATTCAGATTCGGCGTGTAGCTGACTGCCGTGCCGCCGCCCGTGATGGCGACTGCGCCGTTCGAGCCGTTTGTCACGGACGAAACGGTCAGTGTTTCTCCGGTGTCAGGCGCGATGCTGTCATTCGAGCGGACGTTAATGGAATTCGCGCCGCTGTCTTCACTGACCGTTGCCGAATCGTTGACCGCATCAGGCGCGTCGTTGACTGACGTAACAGTGACGCTGACCGTCGCCGTATCGGTTCCTCCGTTACCGTCGCTTACCGTGTATATAAACGAATCCGACCCGCTGAAGTTTGCGGCAGGCGTGTAGCTGACACCGGTACCTCCGCCGGTAATTACAACCGTGCCGTTTGTCCCGTTTGTTTTCGCCGTGATGCTTAACGTGTCGCCATCTGCGTCGGTGTCGTTAGTCAGCACATTTACGGCGGTTGAGCCGCTATCTTCGGCAACGGTCACTGCGTCGTTAACCGCATCCGGGTTGTCGTTGACCGGCGTGATCGTCACGCTGACGGTCGCCGTGTCTGTTCCCCCATTACCGTCACTAACGGTGTAGGTAAATGAGTCGGAGCCGTTGAAATTGGCGTTCGGAGTGTAACTGACTGCCGTGCCGCCGGTAACTGTGACTGCGCCGTTTGCGCCTTGTGTCGCTGCTGTAACGCTCAAAGTGTTTCCGTCAACGTCGGTGTCGTTAGCGCGAACGTTAATGGAATTCGCGCCGCTGTCTTCGGCGACGGTCGCCGAGTCGTTGAGCGCATCTGGATTGTCGTTGACCGGATTAACGGTGATCGTCACGGTCGCGGTGTTTGACGAGAAACTGCCGTCGAACGCGGTGTAGGTGAACGAATCCGTGCCGTTGAAGTTGGGCTGAGGCGTGTAGCTGAACGAACCGTCGGCGTTTAATGCGAACGATGCGGCATTTGCCGGAGACGTTTGCACAACCGCCGTCAGCGCGTCGTTTTGAGCGTCCGTATCGTTGCCTAAAACTCCGGGCGCGTTGATATTAAGCGTCGTGTCCTCGTTCACGCTGGAAACATCAGCCGCAGCGTTCGGCGGCGTGTTCGGAGTCGGTGTCGGCGATGGCGTCGGAGTCATCGTCGGCGTCGGAGTTGGCGTCGGTGTTGCCGTCGGAGTTGGCGTCGGTGTTGCCGTCGGAGTTGGCGTTGGTGTTGCCGTCGGAGTTGGCGTTGGTGTGATAGTTGGTGTCGGAGTTGGTGTCGGTGTCGGAGTTGAGTCGTTAAACTCGAACGCGCCGATGTCCGCCGTGCCGACTCTGGCAGCGCCGCGCTGGTCTGTAGTGGGCGATGTCGCCGTGTTGCCGGTATTGATAGCCCCCGAGCCGGTCAGCAAAGCGTGCGTCTTCGTCGGACCGCCATTATCGGCGAGCGGACCGAGGAGAGGATTCGCGTTGACGATATTGCCGGTCGTAACGCCGGTAATCTGCGTTCTACGAGTATTGCCGATGAAATTGTAGCCCTGCGAAGTCAGCGTACCAGCGAAATCTACACTGTGACCATAGAATGCTAAGGTGTTTCCGGCGATGAGCGAATTCCGGACATTGACGGTGCCGCCGGTGAATACGTAGTCGCCGTTTGAGACGCCGGCACTACCTACGGTTGAGAGGCTGGGAATTTCGCCAACAGATAATTGGTTGTTAGCGATTGTTGAGTTGTTGAGCGTTAATGTGCTGGCTTCGTTTACGAAAATTCCGCCACCGGTAGGAAAGTCACCCCCACGAGCTGTGTTTTGTGAGACGGTGCAATTGGTCAGCGTCGCCGTTGCGTTATTGAGGTGAAGCCCCCCGCCGTAACCGCCCATTGCAGTATTGTCCCCGATGGTCGAATTGGTCATGGACGCCGAACCGCCGTTAGTAACGTAAATGCCGCCGCCTACATCTGCGCTATTGCCCGCGACCGTCGAATCGGTAATGGTCAGTGATGTGCCGCTAAAGTAGATGCCGCCGCCAAACGAGTCGCCGTTGAAATACCCAAATCCCACCTCCCCATTCCCGGTGACGACCGAGTTGACGAGCGTCAGCGTTCCACTGCTATTAATTCCGCCGCCAAATCCCTCGCTCTGATTATTTTTGATGACGGCATTCCTGACGGTCAGGTTTCCCGCGTTCCCAATTCCGCCGCCTCGTCCCTCCGAAATAGTCAGACCGGAAAGGACTGCGGTGACGCCGACTTGGACGGCAACGATCACTCCCTTCCCGGCGCTGAAGATCCGGATCTTCAGCGCGTCTGCGCCCGGTCCCGCAATCGTCAGGTTTTTGTTGATCACGATCGGTCCGGTGGTCAGCGAGATCGTGCCGCGCGCCGCTGCACCGAAGGTAATCGTACCGCCCGGGCAGACATCAATCACCGCCTGCCGCAGCGTTCCCTCGCCATCGTCTGAACTATCCGCTACGACCACGTTTGAGCGGCAGTCGCCGAACGGCGGCAAACCTGAGGCGAGGACGCGAAGGCGGTAATTGGTAACAAACGATTTCGTGGGGTCGCGAAAGTCGGTCGCCGTGACCGAGAAATTGAACACGCCCGTCTGAGCGGTTCTGCCTCTGAGCTTGACGCGTCCGGTGCCGGTCGAAAGCGAAATGCCGGTCGGCAGCGCGCCGCCCGTCAGCGAATAGGAAAACGACATGGTGTCCTTAACGAGCAGCTGACTGTAAACGATTTCGGTGAAAGCGTCGGGCAGTTGGGCGACAAAACTGCCGCCGTTCGCCGGGTTGTTGACCTCGAACGCGCCGATGTCCGCCGTGCCGACTCGCGCCGCGCCGCGCTGATCAAAGGCGGGCGAGGTCGCCGTGTTGCCGGTGTTGACGGCAGGCGAGCCGGGCAGCAGAGGGCGGGTCGGCGTCGTGCCGCCGTAGTAACCGAGCGGACCGAGGCGAGGATCGACGTCGTAGATATTGCCGGTCGTGTCGCCGGTGATATAAGGGCGATATACGAACAGATTGTTGCCCTGCGAATTCACGTTACGACCGTTACCGTCACCGAGACCGTAAATGATCGAATTTCGGACATTAGCCAAGCCGAGAATGTTGTCTGTGACGGTCGCGTTGATCAGATTCAATTCCCCGTCGTCGGCATTCTCGTTCAATACCGGGTCCTCGTAAGACATTGTAATTCCGTCGCCTCCGGCTCCCGGAAAGCAGGGTTGGACTATACAAACATAAGAATTCTCATCTTCATTGTCCGCGATAGTGGAGTTGGTAATTGTCAGCCTTCCGCCTTTGTTATATATTCCAGCGCCCGCCGCAAAAAACGCATCAGTAACCTTGTATGCGGCATTGCCGGTGATGCTTGAATTGGTGATTGCCACCTCGCTTAAGGAGATGCTGATTCCGGCGCCGATCTCTGAACGGTTGTCCGAGATGTTTGAATTGATGATGGTTAGCTGGTTCTGAACAAGGCAGATAAAGTAACTAAATTCCACTCGGCGCCGGGAGCAACGAGTCGCAATTCCACCTCCGGCATTGCCGCTCACAACAGAGTCGACGACGGTCAGGTTTCCGCTGCTAGTGATTCCGGTGCCGCCGCCGTCCGAGATAGTCAAACCGGAAATGGTCGCCGACACGCCGCTGTTCACGCCGAAGCCGCCGTAGCGGACGGTCAACAGACCCGCGCCCGGACCCACAATCGTCAGATTCTTGTCAATCGTGATCCCTCCGCTCGTCAGCAAAATCGCGCCGCGCACGGCATCGCTGAAACGAATCGTGCTGCCTCTAGGGGCACCATTCACCGCCTGCCGGAGCGAACCCCCGCCGCTGTCAAAATTATTGGTGACGAGCAAATTTGCCCCGACTGCACCGTCGGGCAGGACTGAAACATTGTCGAGCAGGACTGTGTAGTCGTATCTTCCGCCGGTGGTAAAGGCAATCTCCAGCGACTCAGCCATCGCCGTAAATGGCTCGCTGACTTTGAGGACGTAGGGATTCGTGCCGCCCACTTGCAAGACCTCGTGCGGTTTGGTAACCCCGTTTTCGTCTGCGGGATCGTATTGTATCGGCACGACCACCGCGCCGCCCACGCTAGCTTGCAGATACGCTTTTGGGCGGGTGGAAGGATCCACTCTTACAGGATGTAGGGAAGCATTCTCGAAATACCGCAGGCGATATTGAGCGCCGACGGTAAAGCCCGATACGGTCTGGCGCATCGTTCCGCCTTTAATGTAACCATCCCCGCCACCCTCGCTCGGCTGGTGGAGGAACGCCACCTTTTGACCGTCCGGGATCGCGCCGTTGTTGGCGAACGGACCTCTCGCATCGTTGATGCCGGAGCTGCCCTCAAAACCGGTGACAGTCCACCCCGTGATGGCGCCGTAACCCGGAGACGCAGGCACGTTGTCCACTTCAAAACTCGGGTTGACGACCGTTTGCCCTTGCGCCGTTTGACCGAAAGCAATTAATAAACCGATGACGAGCGCGAACATCGCCGCGTAAAATTTTAGTCTGTTCATAATTTTTTCCTCTGATAATTCATTTTCAATGTCGTTGTTTTCTCTGCCGAGCGGCTTCAAACCGATAGAATCTCCGAGATGGAAAACAGATTTTCCTTGATGACATATTGACAAGCACCGGCTTCAAAAGCCGCGCTGCGGAGTTCCTCTTCCTGATAATCGGTGACCATCATGACGTGCGCTTTCGGATAGGCGGCAATAATTCGACGGGTCGCCGTAATGCCGTCAACGTCTTTCATATTGATGTCCATCAAAACCCAATCGGGCAGATGTTTCCGGTAAAGAGCAAAGGCTTCGCTGCCGTCAGCGCATTCGTAAATTTCGTCAACCGAAGCAGGAAGATAATCGCGCACCAGCTCGCGGATTTGTTCGTTGTCGTCAACGATTAAAACTTTCATTTGCTCCATATAAAAAGTGGTGTTGCTTTGACTGTTGGCAGAATATGTCGAAAAAGCGGACGCGAAAATACGTAGTTCCACGTATTTTGCCTACGCGAAACTACGTATTTTGATTTTGGATTTTAGATTAATCGGCTGGTTTACTCTCGGGCAATCCATCTGCGCCGGGCGAAAGGATTATCACTGGCGCGGATTTATTAATTAAGCCTGTTTAGTAAATCGAAGAAATGTTTGAGTAAGCGCGGTAAATCGGTTTGGTCGGCTTTTCGGCGGAAACGAGTTCCGCGCCGAGTTGGTCGGCGGCGCAGATGTGAAGCGCGTCGAGCGCGCCGAGTCCGTGCTGCGAAGCTAAAGCCAGTGCCGGAGTAATTAAAGCCGCGTCGTCCGCCCAAAAAGAAACGCCCGCGAAGAAAGTTTCGTAAAATTGAATCTCGCGTTTTTTACCGAAAAACTTCGCTATCGGCAAAACTTCCAGCCGCAAAAATTCGCTGGCGACGAATTCGCGGTCGGGGTCGTTGAAAAGTTGCAAAGCCCGCATCCGCCGCGCAAAAGTGTTTGCCGTCGGTTTGATCGCCGCGTAAATCAGAACCGATGCGTCGGGAAAGGTCAGAATTTTATTCGTCATTTCTTACAAAACCGCCGCGTCTTTTCTCCAGCTCTTTTTCAACGTCCGTTTCATCGAAAGCCGGTTCGTCTGATTCTTCGATTTTCTTAGCAATTTTCATCAATTTTCTTCCGAGCGGCGACATTTCTCTCTCGTTCGAAACGGTATTGATTTGCGTCTGCTTAATATAGAAAACGTCTTTTTTATTCAAGTTGGTTTGCGCCATTTTATTAACTTCCTGTTTTAATTTGCCTCTGCCGTATCATAACTCAAACTCTCAATTGTCCGAAGTAGATTACCCGTTTCAGCTTTTGTTATGTATTCCAATTTCACTTTTTGAGTTGAATTTGTTTTTTGATTCTGCGGGTTTGCTTTTAGCCAAATCTTGGAATTAAAATAAGGCGTTTATTTTAAAACAATCCAAAATCCAAAATCTAAAATCCTAGAGCAATTCCGATTTGTGTTGAACGGCGAATTTGAAAAGCGAATGGCTGCCTTGCAGATTGAGTTTCTGGCAAATATTCTGGCGGTGTTTTTCCACCGTTCGCGGGCTGATAAAAACCTCTTCGCCGATTTCTTTGCTTGTTAAATCTTCGGCAATCAGCTTTAAAATGCGGCGTTCGGTCGGTGTTAAATCGTTGACCGTCGGCTGGCGTTCGGTTAAGCCGAGGGCGCGGCGGCTGCGGTTGATGAGAAATTTTGTCAGCGCGTGGCTCGCGTAATGTTCGCTCGCGGCGACGGCTTTGACGCATTCGATAATGTCTATCAACGCGCTGTCTTTGAGAACGAAACCTTTGGCGCCGAGGTCAATCGCTTCATTAAACAAATCTTCGTCGCGGTGCATCGTCAGAAAAACAATTTCGGTTTTGAGTTTTCTCCTCTTAATCTCCCGCGCCGTTTCAAAGCCGTTCAACACCGGCATATCAATATCGAGAATCGTTACTTGCGGACTGAATTTCTCAATCGCTTCGACGGCTTCGCGCCCGTTGTTCGCCTCGCTGACGACGCGCAGCCTTTTATCTTCTTCGATTACTTCGCGCAAGCCTTTTCGCACAATCGGATGATCGTCGGCAAGGATGATTGTAATTTCATTACTCATATTTTAACCAGAATTTTGAAAAGGAATTTTAACTCGAATCTTCGTTCCCTGACCGATTTTCGAATCAACCGCAAACTCGCCGTTTAATAATTGCGTTCGTTCCTTTAATCCGACCAGACCGAAACCGCTTTTTGATTTTGCAGCCTCGAAATCAAAACCCGTGCCGTCGTCTTCGACGGTGATTAAAAGTGTGTTTGCAGCCGCTTTTATCACCACACGCGCCACTGAAGCGTTTGAATGTTTGATCACGTTATTAAGCGATTCCTGCACGATTCGATAAACGCTGATTTCCTGAACGTCCGAGAATATATTATCAATCGAATCTATCTCGCTTTCAATTTCGATAACGCCCGAAACCTTTTTGAGCATCGCGTTTATCGCTTTAGTCAAACCCAAACGGTCGAGCAGTTGCGGTCGCAGATTGTTGGTAATTTCGCGCACTTCTTCAATCGCCTGCGTTGCCGTTTCGGAAATACTGTCGAGTTCTTTCGCCACGCGCTCCCGGTCGTCGCCTTTTCTCATACCGAGCAGGGCGCGATTTTTGATGACGACCAGATTTTGCCCCAAACCGTCGTGCAATTCCGCCGCGAGACGTTTGCGTTCCTGTTCCTGCGAATCAATCAAACGGCGCGAAAAAGCGAGTTCGGCGGCGTGTTTCAAATTGATCTGCGCGTCGCGCCGCCGGAACAGCAAATAAGCGAAGATGCCGAGTGCGAAAACTGCCAGCGTAATAAACCACCACGTTCGGTAATACGGCGGCATAACGACGATTTTGAGCGTCGCGCCCTGTTCGTTCCAAACGCCGTCGCTGTTGGCGGCAATCACGCGAAACGTATAATTTCCCGGCGGCACGTGCGAAAAATAAGCCAGCCGCCGTGTTCCCGCGTCAATCCAATCGTCGTCGAGTCCTTCGAGTTTATATTTGAAACGCAGATTTTCCGAATTGATAAACGACAGAGCGGTGTAACCTATCTCGAAACTTTGCTGTGACGGCTCTATCTGGATTTTGGATTTTAGATTTTGGATTTTGGATTTCTCGCTGTCAGATTCGACATCATTATTGCTGAATTCGACATTGTTGTTGTCAATTTTGACCGTTTCGATGACGACCGGCGGTGGCTGCGAATTAACCTTGATCTCGCGCGGGTCAATTACCGCCACGCCATCTTGGGTCGGAAACCAGAGCCGTCCGTCGCGCGCGCGGATTCCGGCGGGCGAGCGTCCGCCGTTGCATTCGGCGTTGAGCATTCCGTCGGATTTGCCGTATGAAACCGATGTAATCGTGGCGCGTTTGCCGTCGGCAAACTCGTTTAATTCGTCCTTTCTTACCAGATAAATTCCGCGATTCGACGAAATCCAGAAATTGCGATTGTCGTCTTCTAAAATCTGAAACGCGCCGTCGTTCGGCAAACCCGTTTTCGTATTGTAGCGGGTGAATTTTCCGTCCTTAAATCTGGCAAGCCCGCCGTCGTAACTGCCGATCCAGAGCGTCCCGTCCGCGTCTTCATAAAGCGAACGCACGGTGCGGCTCGGCAAGCCGTCCGTTTCCCGCCAGCTTGTCAATTGCCCGTTTTCGAGTCGCGTCAAACCGTCGTAAGTTCCGATCCACAGCCCGCCCGTTCGTGCTTCGATGATGACCTTTACATCGTTTCCGGCAAGCCCGTCGGCGGTTGTAAAACTCGTCAGAACGCCGTCTTTGAAACGCCTTAACCCAATGCTGCCACCGATCCAGAGAGCGTTTTCGCGGTCGGCGTGAATTGCATAAATGTAACCGACATCGAGATTTTTCCCGCGCTCAAACGGTATGAAGCGGTTGTTTTCCTGAACATATAACGCGCCGTAATTGCTGATGAGAATGCGCCCGGCAGCATCTTCGCCGATGGCGTTGACCTGAAAATTATCGGTGGATTTGACCGAAGTAAAAGTTTCGTTCTCATATTTGAAAAGTCCGCCCGTCGTTCCAATCCAAATCGTCCCGGCGCGGTCTTCGTAAATCGGATAGACGTTTTTATCCGCGATTCCGTCCGCCTCGGAATAAGCGGTGATAGTTTGTTTTCTGGCTCGAAACAAACCGTCGCGTCCCGTGCCGAACCAGAGATTGCCTTCATTATCCTGATAAGTTGATGAAATCTCCGCCTTTTCGAGCGGCGGCGGAACGCTCGTTTTTTTGAGCAGCAATTCCTTTTGCATCGAAGGCAAATCAACCAGCCACAGCGCGCCCGCAGCGTCTCTGGCAACGAGACCGAGCTGCGAGCCGGTCATAAAACACAGTGGAACTTCGGGCAAGCCGTCACGCTCGTCAAAAAAGCGCGTGATTCGCCCGTTTTCCGCCCGCGCAAGTCGCCCGTCGGCGGTTATCAGCCAGACGATTCCGTTCGCCTCCTGCGCTCCCCATACGAAGTTCACCTGCTGTGCTGCTAATAAGATATTTTCCTGCGGCAAGTCGGCGGCGAGCAAAAAACTCTGCCAACGCCCGTCAATAAAACAGTCGGGAAATATTTTGGAATTAAAGACGCAAAATATTTCCCTGTTCGGGATGAGAGAAATTCGCTCCGCTTGCCAAAAATTCGACCCCGCATCAACCGGCGAAAATTTCCCGTCCGAAAAATGAAATGCTTGACTATCGCCGTGAATCACGGCTCCGCCGTTCTCTGCATCCGCTTCAATCCAACTCACATGACGCGGAGCGCCCGCGTCAGCGCCGAAATGTTCAAACCGCCCGCCGTGAAAACGCCCCGCGCCGCTCTCTTCGGTTCCCGCCCACAAATCTCCGCTCGCCGTTTCAAACAAACTGGTAAAACGATTATTGACGATGCCCGGCGAATTGCTTTTGTTGAAGATGGTAAACCGCGCCCCGTCAAACCGCGCTAAACCGTCAAAAGTCGCCAGCCACAGATAACCGTCTTTGGTTTGAACTATCCCGTAAACCGAATTCTGCGGCAGCCCGTCGTCCGCCGTCCAATGGTCAATCCGATACTGCGCCTTTGCCGCCGTCAGGCAAAAGCAAAGGCAGAAACACAGTAACAATTTCCTCGATAAACCGTTCACAAATTTTACAGCGCGAAAGAAAAACAATTTTGCGGATGAATTGCACTCAAATTTAACTTGGAGGCGAATAATTAACAAGTTTTAGAAATAAATAAAATTTACCTCGTCCGTAAATTTAATTTTTCTCAGCGTGTTGATTCAAAGCCTTTTTCGGCAATCGTTTTAACTTTGTTTGTAACTTCTGTTTGGACGCAAAAAATTGTTTGGGCAAAAGGGTTAATTACCAAACAGCCGGCAAGGAAAAAGATGAATGAAGACACTCTGTGAGAGCGGTAAAGGTTTGAACGAATCGGAGGTCGCGCGGCGGCTTAAAATCAGTTGCGCGGCAGTTATTAATTTTCTGAAATACTTCATACCATTTAGCCTTTCCCTGAGTCGTTTACAGCTTAAGGAATAAACGCTCTTTTGTTCGCTCTTCTACTATTTTGAGAAATTCCAAAGGCTGAACGATTTTTAACCGTCTGAATTTTTGCCGGAATTCTTTACTGTCATCGTCAAAGCCCGTCATTAAATCGAGTAAATCCGTGTCGCGACTGATAATGAATTCAGCATCGGCGGCAATCGCCAAATTGATATATTTTTCGTCCTTCAGATCTCTCGCATAATTAAAAACAGACGGGACATTTTTTATAAGCGCGGCTTTTGTTCTCAAAACTTCGACGAGCTTTTCCGCTCTTTCATCAGTGAGACGAGAGTATTTTGCCTGAAGTTTCGGGCGCGTGATAACGTCTCGAATTTCCGTTAAAACCTCTTCGCTGACAAACAGCTCGACGATTCCGTTCTCGAACAATTCAAAACAATCGACGGCAACGCCTGATTCAGAGATTAAACCCTGCAAAAATACCATACAGTCATAGACGACTGAAAAAAGGATTCTTTCTCTTGGCACTTATTTTTTATCTTGGTTTTTTTGAAAGACTTCTTCTCTGGCTTCTTCGAGAAGCTCGATAAGTTCATCGTCAGACGTTCCGCTTTCTTTTATTTGTTCTCTGATGGGAGCGAACAAAACGCGCAGATTGAGCGATGAAGAAGATAAATCTTCTTCTATCAGATAACGAACATATTCTTCGGCAGTTGTTCCAACTGCTTTAGCTCTCTCGCTCACGCCTTGAATAACTGTTTCGGGAAGCCCGGAAATTTGAATTGTATCAGTCAGCATTTTTTTTTCTCAACTTACCTCAGCTCAAAACTTCGCCGATTAAAAAAACAGATTTAGGAAACTACGACGCCAACAAACGAATAATAGCATAAAACTATCTGCCGAAGCGTAATATTGCCGAAATTGCAGCGGCGGCGGAAAAGCTTAAGATTAGCGTAGCAAAATTTGCTTGTTATAGCTATAATAGCTATGAAGGGGAGACCAAGCATTATGCAAACCGTTAACATCGCTGACCTGAAAAACAATTTGAGCGCGTGGCTTGAGCAAGTGAGAAACGGCGAAGAACTGTTGGTAAAAGACCGTAATAAGCCGATAGCGCGAGTAATGCCTCTAATCGCCGGTGAAGATTTGGACGCGGAAGAAGAAGCCTTAGTAGCTGCAGGGTTAATGCGTTTGCCTTTGAGAGAAAAAAACGATGATTTTCTTGATATGCCCGCGCCGCAAGTATCAATGGAGGACATTCAGGCAGTAATCCGGTCGGAGCGTGATGAAGATTAGTATTTCATTTTGGGATACAAGCAGCCTTGTTCCGCTTTGCTGCCAACAAGAATTAAGCCAACAAATGCGGCAGCTATGGCGTGAGACGCGGCGCGTCGTTGTATGGTGGGGAACGAGTGTTGAAGTGCGGAGTGCAATCAGCCGGTTGCAAGCTGAAGGGAAACTAACAGCAAGCAATGTGCAGTTTGCGCTAGACCGTTTAGAATCGTTGCGCGAGCAGTGGCGAGAAATTACCCCAAGCGATAAGTTGCGTGATATTGCCGAAACTTTGCCGGAGATATACGGCTTGCGGGCATTAGATTCGTTTCAGCTTGCCGCCGCGCTGGTGTGGTGTAACGAAAAACCGAAAAATCGTGTGTTCATCTGCCATGATGATAAGTTAAAAAAAACCGCGCAAAAAGCAAGATTCACAATCAAGCCATAATCAATTATATGCATAATCACATAACCGCTTTGACGCATAGACGCATATGTGCAGGACTTTGTTAATGAGTTCAAAGATATAAACGGTTATCTCTAAGTTACAACTAATCGGTTAATCAAAGCTGTGACGGTTGTCGAAGAAATGAGAAAGTTTAACGACTTGCCGAACGGCGATGACGCGCCTTTTAGAGATTGATATTTCCCCGACTAGGTTTTTTGACTTTAATTTTGCGTTGCTGAAAAACTGAAAAAGCGATGCACCGAAAAACTATTATTTGATTTTATGTGACGGTTAATGTAGATTACGCGCAGGAGAGTAATAATTATGATTATTTCCTTTGCGAGCTTCAAAGGCGGTGTAGGAAAAACAACAACCGCAATTCATTTAGCGGCTGTTTTCAAAAACAAAAAGAATAAGGTTTTGTTGATTGACGGCGACCCGAACCAAAGTGCAATAGCTTGGAACGAGCGCGGCAAGTTGCCCTTTGAAGTAATAAACCAAGAGAATTTAGATGAACAAGCCCGCGAGAACAATTTTTTAATTCTGGACACGCCGGCGCGACCGACTGCCGACGAGCTAAAAACGATTTGCGCCGAAAGCGACTTGGTAATTATACCGAGCGAGCCGGATGCTTTAAGTCTCGACGCACTTTTTAAGATAATTGACACTTTAGAAAGTTTTAACGCAGATAATCACAGAATTTTATTCACTTTGCTAACGCCGCGCAGCCGCGCCGGAGAGGAAGCTAAAATTTTACTTAAAGAAGATTTTAACGCGCCTTTCTTTGATGTAGAAATACATCGGCGAGCGATTCTAAAAAAAGCAGCTTTGCAGGGAACGACGGTTAATAAATTAAAGAACGGCGAAATTGCATTCGCCGAGTTTAGCGCACTTGGAAAAGAAATTTTGAAGAATTATGGCAAGTAACCGATTTACCAATTTACGAAAAGCAAAACCGGCAGCAGAAAGCCAACAATCTTTTACCGACCCGAAGGAAGAATCAAGTTTCGATTCAGCTTTGAATTTGCCAACACCGGCAACATCGAGACGCGGGAGACCGAGGGCGAAGCGTTCAAGCAATGACTTCGCTCAGGCAACAGCTTACGTTAAAAAAGAAACTTATACGGCGGTTAGACATTTATTACTTGACCAAAAAAAGGAATATTCGGTTTTAGTCCAAGAATTATTAGATGATTGGCTGCGACAACAAAAATGATTATCGCTTTTTTGCGTTGCTGAAAAGCTGAAAAAGCGATAACGCAAAATATTAAAAGGTAATGAGCTATGCGGAAAAATACCAAAATAAAAATCGTCGGAAAAAGTAGGACAACCGCCGAGCTTATAGTTACAGGCGAAGAAAAAACAGTTAAAAAATTAGCCGACTATATACGAACAGAGCCGGTGCAGCTTAATTTGTTCGAGTTTATCCAGCCGCAGGAAAAACACTACTCAAATACAATTGAGCTATACGATTTTATGCCCAAATATCATTGGGGAAAGGTAGAGAGAATAAACGACACTTTTCTAAAATCACTCGAACGCTCGTTTGAGTGTAGAGGCACAAAATACAAAATTGAAATTAAGCCAGCCAGATTAAAAGATAAAGAAGGAACGGAGCGCGAATACTTCCCTTCAAAAAGAGAGGAATTAGTAGAAGATGCCTTGAGAAGATTTGCGACCGCCGGACAAGGCTTGTTTCTCGACGACGCGGCGGGCGTTACCTTTACGCTTTACCAATTACAGCAGGAATTAAAGCGCAACGGTCATAGTTACAGCACAGCGCAATTAAAAGACGCTCTGCTTATTTGCGCCGAAACAAAAATCGTTGTCAGCACCGGCGACGGCGCGACCGTTTTCGTTTCGAGCGTCTTTGAAACGCTAGGATTGCAAACCCGCGAAGATTGGAAAGACAAAGGACAGAAATCAAAAGCCTTTGTGCGTTTTAATTCGCTCGTTACGGAAAGCATTAAAACCGGCACGTTTCGACAATTAAATTATGAAAAGGCGATGAGCTACAAAAGTATAATTGCCCGACAGCTTCATAAGCGAATGAGCCATCATTACACGCAAGCCAGCATCACGCAGCCGTATCATATAACGCTCTCAACTATTATCCGTGATTTTGGTTTAACCGAATATGATACTCCGAAACATAATTTACGGAATGTCTGCAAAGCATTGGACGAAATGAAACAGTTTGAAGTTTTGCTTTCCTACCGCATTGAGCCGACGCACGACGCGCAAGCCCGGAACAAATTAACAAACGCGAAGCTCATACTTACGCCGCACCCGACATTTGCCGGCGAGGTTATGCAAGCCAACAAAAGACACGGACGATTCACCAAAGCTCTTGAGAAAGGCAATTCAAATATGTAGTTTTGAATCCGCGAAACGGTCAAAATATGTAGTTTTGAGTCCGTCAATATGTAGTTTTGAGTCCGTAAGGTCAAAAAACGTGTGTTTTGACCTTCTCAAAATAAAGTTTTCCACAGGCAAATATGTAGTTCTGAGTCCGCAATATGTAGTTCTGAGTCCATAAAGGGGTATCAATATGTAGTTCTGAATCCGTGAAGCCCCTAAAATATATAGTTTTGAATCCGTCAAAATCGAAAAAACATCAAAATATGTAGTTTTGAGTCCGATAACAACCCTGTAAGCTAAAGGATATTAAGGGGTTAAAGATTTTAAGGCGAGCTTATCCTTTTAACCTATATTTAACCTATAATACATTTAACCATGGAAGTGTTATCAGACTCACAAGAAGATATAAGAAATGGTTGGGTAAAAATGGTAAAATTTGATTAGAAATTTAGACTAATAAAGAAAAAATTATGAGCATCGCAATCACAGTTGAACTGCCGGAATCCGTTGCCGAGAAGTTCGGCAACGATAAAAAGGATTTATCACGCACCGCTTTAGAAGCAATCGCACTTGAAGGCTACCGCTCAGACCGCTTAACCGGATTTCAGGTAAGGATAGAACTGGGTTTTGAAACCAAGCTTGAATTAGATGCCTTTCTGAAGCCGCATCGCATTGATTTGGAATACAGCTTTGAAGATCTGGAGCGCGAACGCGCGGATTTGGATTTTCTACTTAAGAAATGATTGTTGTTTCCGACACATCCCCGCTTAATTATCTGATTTTAATTACCAAAATGTTTTACCCATTTTGTTCGGTCAAATTATTATTCCGCAAGCAGTTTTAAACGAGTTACAATACGCGAGAACACCGGAAAAAATCAAGAATTGGATTATTACAAAACCCGCTTGGCTTAAAGTTAGAAACGTGGCTGTAAGTCCGAGCGACAAACTTGAAAACTTAGACTATGGAGAACGCGAAGCGATTTTTCTGGCTAAAGAACTCGGAGCGGACGCAATCTTAATAGACGAAAAAGACGGACGGCGCGAAGCCGCTAAACTCGGATTTATCACCATCGGCACTTTAAGCGTTCTTGACCGAGCAGCCGAAACAAATTTAATTTCATTTGCCGAAGCAATTAATAGACTGCGAAAAACGCCGTTTCGAGAGCCAAAGCAGATTGTCGAAGCTCTACTTAAGAAACACAAATAAATATAGTCAACTTGCGCTTAACCATCGTGCTAATAACCTTCGGGTCGCCCAAATTTATCGGGCTTTGCGGGTCGGTCCACCAGTTGTGCAGATAATTGTGAACTCCCAACATTCCGTCCGGGTCGCGGCTCGCTAGATTGCCGGGCAACGGATGAATGTTCGTTTCGATAAACAAGCCGTAAGCGTCATCGCTTGGAAAATCCGCGAAATTGTTTTCGATAACCTTGACGCCTTCCGCTTTAGCCGGTTCAAAAGCCGCGCCGCCGGGAACGGGATCGTATTCATCTTGCGGGTCTGTCGGCGGAGTTTGCCAGCCGCGAATCAGGTTTTGATATTCGGGGAATTTCTCTTGAATAAGGTGCAGCATCGCCCGGTGCATTATCAGAAAATCCATTCCGTTTCCGGCTTCGCCTTCCTGTAACTCGGCGCGCTTCCAATGCTGGCTTTACGCGTACTCGATTAATTCCTTCGCCGTCTGCTGCATATCGGCGTCGCCGTGTTCGGCAAAGTAGAACCAAAAATCCCAGCGTCTTTCAAAATGCCACTCGCGCGTCCATACATTTGCCGTTTGTTCAGTCGGATTCTTCCGGCAGTTTGGCAAGCATAATACTACTGGCGTTTTGATCCGACTGCGTGTAGAGAACGGTTTTGCCTTTAGCCGACGCGCTCAATCCCGGATAAGTCCAAATCGGTGATTTCTCTGTTGTTACGATTTGGCTGATTTGAGAGTTTGAAAAATCGTAAAACTTGATTTTGTAAGGCGGCAACTCTGAGGGCGCGACAAAATAAATGCCGCGTTTCGTCATTGTCCAGTAACGCCAATTACCTGCTTCAGACAATTCCGCAACCGAAATTTCTTCACCGCCGCCGTCGGCAGAGACGCGCCACAGACCTTTTTCGCCGCGCGATTTGGTATAGAAAATCGTTTTGCCGTCGGACGCGGCAAACGATTCAAATGCGCCCTGTTTTGTAATCTGAACGGGTTCGCCGCCGGCGAGCGGTATTTTCCAAAGATTCGAATCGCCGCCTCGATTCGAGTTGAAATAAATCGATTGCCCGTCAGCGCTCCACGCCGGCAAAATCTCCTGCGACGAATCACTGGTCAAACGACGGGACGCTCCGCCGTCGGCTGAAACGATAAAAATATCCGAATTGCCGTTAATTTGCGCGTCATAAGCAACAAAGTTTCCGTCAGGCGAAAAACGCGGGCTGCCGAGCGTGTTTGGAGATGCGTTTGTCGAAGATTGGCTTTTACCGGCAAACTGCGTCGAATCGGTCAACTGTCGCTGATTTTTGCCGTTCGCGTCGGCAATCCAAATTTCCTGATTGCCCGTGCGATTCGAGACAAAAGCGATTCGCGCATCGTCGGGCGAATAATTCGGGCTGTGGTCGTCCCTGCTCGATTCGATAAGTCGGTGCGGCGGCAGTTTGTTTTCGAGTTGCCAGATACTTGTTTGATACGATTCTTCGACGAAAGCTAGCGTTTTTCCGTCGGCGGAAACAATCGGATTCGTGATGTTTTTTCCGTTGACCGCAATTAGTTCCGACTCGCTGCCATCAATCGAAATCCGGCGCAGATTCGACGTGAGCGCCGTCATTCCCGAAGCGAAAATGATTCGCTTGCCGTCCGCGTTCCAGGCTAAACCGACGATTCCGGTTTTATCAAAAGTCAGTTGACGCTCCGAGGCGTTCGTGTCGGTGGCGGAAACGACAAAAACTGCGTCGGTCGCGCCGTAACGCCGCAGAAACGCAAGTGTTTTGCCGTCCGGCGAAAAACGCGCGGCAATGTCTGAAGTGGAATCGGGCGGCAGAGTTTTACGCTTTTTAGCGCCGGTCTGCACCTCAATCAAAAAAATGCCTTCGCGCTCGTTTGCCACCTCGGTCGCGGCGAGTGTTTTTCCATCCGGCGAAAACGACAAACGTGAATACGTCCGCTGCAAATTACAGATTTTGCGTTCCGCGCCGCCGAGAGTAGGAATTAAAAACACTTCGCTGTGGTCGGGAAATGTGCGAACAAAAGCGATGTGCGCGCCGTCGGGCGAAAAAACCGGATGAACTTCGTCTTCCTTTGTATCGGTCAAGCGCACCGGTTCACCCGCGCCGATTTGTTTAACGTAAACGTCGAAATTCTCGCCAGCGCCGCCATTCCAGACGTAAGTTAATAATTTACCGTCGGGCGAAAATGCCGGAAAATTTTCGCTTCCCGCCAAACCGGAAAACGGCGCCGCCGGCGCCGCGACGATGACTTTCGGCTCGGAGCGGCGGGAAAAGTTTTGATAAGCGGCGAAACCGATTGCCGCCAGCGCTACAAAAGCGAACACAAGCGACAGCCAAAACCATTTTGGTTTTTGAATTTCTGATTTCGGATTGAGAAGTTTCGGCGTCGGTAAATTCGATTCAGTGAGATTCGGTTCGTTTGATGCGGCGATTGATTCGGATTCGTCGAACGTGATTGTTTCTTTGATGACGACGCGCTGGAGGATTTTTTCTTCGACGCGCAAGGCGGGCGCGTTTTCGCTTCTGGTAACTTCCGGCAGAAAACGGTAGCCGCGTTTCGGAACGGTTTCAATTATTTTCGCGCCGCCGTTTGCCGTGCCGAGCTTTTGCCGCAGCCACGAGACGTTTCGCGCCAAAGTCGTTTCTTCGACGTAAACGTCCGTCCAAACCGCGTCGAGCAATTCTTCCTTTTCAACTACCTGACCGGCGCGCATCACAAGGAAAAATAATACTTCAAACTCTTTCGGCGTGAGCGCAACGACTTCGCCGCCGCGCCACAGGCGACGTTTTCGCGCATCGAGACGGAACTCGCCGAAATCGTAGAACTCGTTTGTTTCGTGTAGTTTCACGCTATCCAAAATTTTATCCAAAAAATTTTCTCGGTTTCTTTCCAGACTTTTCAGCGCGCGTCTTGTAAGTTTGTCGTCAACGCCCAAAAACAAATCTGAACCGACTTTTAATTTTAATTGAGAAACGATGGAAATCAAACGCAGAACCGAAATTTTAATCGAAACGCGGCGCGAAATCATCATTCACGATTCCGATGCGTCCGGGCAGATTGTTTGTCCGCAATGCGGCGAGAAAATGCTCGCCGCCAAACACGCCGCCGCGATTTTGCCGGAGGGCAGCACAGAAAAATTTTCGTATGTAAACGACGCGGAAATTTAATAAATCAAACACACTTAAATTAATTATTTTGGTAAAAAAATATGAAACAATTAAACAATTCAGCGCGCCGAACGGTTTCGGCGTTGTTTGCGGTTTTAACTTTGACGCTGATTTTAAGCGCGGCGGCGCAGGCTCAAAGCGTAACGCCGATTCTCGAATGCATCACGCCCGACGAAACCAGTCCGGGTCGCACGTGGGTTTATTTCGGTTACAAAAGCACCTTTTCCTATGCCGTTACTTACCTCCCCGGCACCAGCAACAACTTTTTCAGCCCCATCCCGGTCGATAGAGGGCAGCCGTCTCGTTTTAGTCCGGGCGAGCATCGCGCGGTTTTTAGGATTAGTATTAATCAGAGTACTACACCTGAACTCAAGTATACTTTGAACGGCAATTTCGTATTGGTAACCCCCGACTCGCCGCAATGCCGCACCGGAACGATTACTTACCAGGGGCGGCTGACGACCGGCGGCGCTCAGGCTTCGGGCAATTACGATTTGCAGTTTCAACTGTTCGACGCGGCGACGGGCGGCAATGCGGTAAGCCCGCTCGTTTCCGCCGCGAGCGTCGCGGTCTCGAACGGCGTCTTCACCGTGCCGCTCGATTTCGGCGTCTCCGCGCTCAATACGCCGCGCCGACAATTTCTCGAAATCGGCGTGCGTCCGGCGGGCAGCACTAATGCTTACACCACGCTTGCGCCGCGCCAGCCGTTAACCGACACGCCGTTTGCCGTTTTTGCCAATCGCGCCAGCAGGGCGGCTTATGCCGATTATGCCGATTATGCCGATGATAGCTGGCTACTCGGCGGCATTCATTACTCCCAGTATGTCCGAACGGGCGACGCGCGTTTGAGCGATGCCAGAACGCCGACCGCCGGAAGCAGTAATTACGTTCAGAACACAACCACGCAGCAAGCAGGCGCGAACTTCAACATCTCCGGCAACGGCACAATCGGCGGCAATCTGACTGCCAGCACCGTCAACACCGGCAGTGATTATCCCGTCGTCATCACGGGGCAAAGCACGTCGAACGCCGGTACGTGGCTCAACCTGAACAATACTTCGACCGGCGGCGGCAGTTGGAGTTTAATTTCTTCGGGCAGCGGCAACGGTGAAGGCGCGGGCAATTTGCTGTTTTACAACCAAGGCACGCGGATGCGCCTGACCACCGGCGGCTTGCATGTTTTCGGAACGCTGACGGCAAACGCCAAGAACTTTCAGATTGACCATCCGCTCGACCCGGCGAACAAAGTCTTGAACTACACGTCAATCGAATCGCCGGATATGATGAACATCTACAACGGCAACATCACGACCAACGCGAACGGTGTAGCAACTGTTAAAATGCCCGATTATTTTGAAGCGCTGAACAAAGATTTTCGTTACCAGCTAACCGTTATCGGTACGTTCGCGCAGGCAATCGTCGCCGAAAAGATGAGCGGCAATACGTTCAAAATCCGAACCGATAAACCGAACGTCGAAGTTTCGTGGCAGGTTACGGGCATTCGACACGATAAGTTTGCGGAGGACAAACGCGCTCCGGTCGAAGAAAATAAACCGGCGGCGGACAAAGGCAAATGTTTATACGCGCCTGCCTGCGGGGGCAAGGTGCAGCGATGAACCACAAACAATTTAATCAAACGCGCAAACTATTTATATTAACGCTGGTGTTTTTAACCTTGGCGAACATCGCTGCGGCGCAGGTTGCCACCGGCGGCAACTACAAACTCGAACAATCGGTCGTCGCGGGCGGCGGCGCGACGAGTTCCGATTCGACCGGCAATCAGTTTTCGATAACCGGAACAATCGGGCAGTCAGTCGCCGGAAGCGCTTCGACCGGAGACTTGTTCAACATCTTCAGCGGCTTCTGGACGCCATTTTCGGTAGCTCAGACTTACAACACCGCGCCGCAGCTTGCGGCAATCGGCAACAAAACGATTAACGAGCAGGCGGCTTTTTCGTTCAATGCTTCAGCGACTGATGCGGATATACCGGCAAATACGCTTTCGTTCAGTCTGGTCGGCGCGCCGAGCGGCGCGACAATCACGACGAGCGGCGCGTTTAGCTGGACTCCGACCGAAGCGCAGGGAGCAGGCAGCTACACTTTCACCGTTAAAGTGACGGACAACGGAACACCGGCTCTTTCAGACGAAGAACAAATTACGATTACTGTTAATGAAGCAAACGGTGCGCCAGTTTTAGCGGCAATCGGTAATCAAGCCGGTTATTGGGGCAGCGCTGTCGGTTTTACCGTTTCGGCAACAGACACCGACCTTCCGGCAAACTCTTTGACCTTCAGCTTGATTGGCGCGCCGTCGGGCGCGGCGATTAATCCGTTAACCGGCGCTTTCACGTGGACGCCATTCACATCGCAAGTAGGCTCGTACACCTTTACGGTGCGTGTAACCGACAACGGAACGCCGAATTTGTTCGATGAGAAGAGCGTAACCGTGAACGTCGGCAAACGCCCGACAGCCCTCATCTACACGGGTGACGTAAGTGAGCAGTATTCTGACAAACAGGCATTAACGGCAAACTTGACGGACGCGGGCGGCGGTATGATGAACGGCAATCCCTTATCAGGCAAAACGGTAAACTTTGTAATCGGAACGCAAAACGCTTCCAATACAACGGCTAATTCGGGTATCGCGGCAACTGATCTGATTCTGACGCAGAATCCGGCGCTTTTCTACAATGTCGTTTCGACATTCGCGGGCGACGCTTTGTATGCCGGCAGCAGTGACACCGATTCATTTACCATCGCGCAGGAAGATGCCCGCGTTTATTACACGGGAATGACGTTTGTCAGTACCGCGTGCGCCACTTGCGGGACGGCGGCGATGACTCTTTCGGCGACGATTCGAGACATCACGGCGGAAACGGGCGACGCGGCAACCGACTCCTTCGCGGGCGATGTTCGTAATGCTAAAGTGACGTTTGTCAGCCGCGAAGCGTCAAATGCTCCGATTTCCGGCTGCATTGATATGCCGGTGCAATTGGTCAGTTCCGATATTAAAACCGGTACGGTTACTTGTAACTGGACGGCGAATATTGGTCAGGACGATTCCGACCAGTTTACTATCGGAATCGTGGTCAGCAATTACTACAGCCGAAATGCTTCGACCGATAATGCTGTGGTGACGGTTTCCAAACCTTTGGGAACAAACTTCATCACGGGCGGCGGTTATTTAGTGTTAAACGGCAGTTCAGCAGGACAATACGCCGGCGGTTCGGGCTTGAAGACCAACTTCGGCTTCAACGTCAAATACAACAACAGCGGTCAAAACCTGAAAGGCAAGGTGAATGTTATCGTGCGAGCAGCGGACGGCAAGGTTTACCAGATCAAAGCTAATTCGATGGACACTTTGACGGTCAATAACGCTAATCCGCTTTCGCGGACGGCAGTTTTCACATCCAAAGCCAGTGTTACAGATATAACCGACCTGTTCGCGCCCGTCTCGCTCGGCGGCGGTCATTCATTCCAGATGAAACTGACCGACAAGGGCGAACCGGGCAGCAGTGATACAATCGGCATCACTTTATATGCCAACGGCAGCGGAGCGTTGTTGTTCTCAAGCAATTGGGACGGCACGCGCACGGTTGAACAAATCTTAGGCGGCGGCAATCTGCAAGTCCGTTAACTTTTAACCCGACAATCTTTTGATTGTTTTACGAAAAAAGAAGCTGTGGACGCGCCCTTTGTCCACAGCTTCTTTTTTCAGCAACGCGACGACCGACAGCCGAAGCACCTTACTTTTTTAAATTCAACCATCTTTATTCTCAAATATTTACAGAATCCTGAATACCAGAAAAGAGTAACCATTCAACTTAACAAAGGCGAAGCGGTGCACGCGCTGCGAAATTTTCTTTTTGTTGCTAACGAACGGCAAATTCGCAGGCGTGACCATGAAGATCAACTTAACCAGGCAATGTGTTTGAATTTGGTCGCTAATGCCGTCGCTGTCTGGAACACGGTTAATATACAAGCTGTCCTGGAGCAACTCAAAAGTGAAGGCTATGAGATCAATGAAGATGATTTAAAGCATCTTGCTCCCGCTCGTAGCGAACATATCAATATCTATGGCAAATATTACTTCAATATAGAAGAAAGGCTAAAAAGGCAAGGTTTGCGGGAGCTCGGAAAACCTGATAAAGAGCTATGGCAAAAGTTAGCTTAAAAGATTTTTAGCTAACATCGTTGGAAATTTCTCCATTGCTATCGCTACCCCTAATCTGATGAATTGGTGATCAAAAGGGACATACAAGCTTTGTCGGCGAGTTTAATAACCTTTGGTGCTAGTTGAGAAGTCACGATTTTGCTATTAATTTTAGAAGGCGACCAAACCTGAAAAATTAAGGAGCAAGAATCGTGACCACAGCTGAATTTATCACAGAGTTGTTTTATTTGGCAGATGAGAAATTGAAAAACGAAAAGCAGCATTCGCAGGCGAAACTCTCGAAAAGCGAGATTGTTACCCTCGCCTTGTTGTTTGCTCTGAAAGGCGCAAACACGCGGCATTTTTATCGGTGGCTGGTGCGTGATTATTTGCCGCTTTTCCCCAATTTGCCAGAAAGAACTCGTCTTTTTCGGCTGTTTAAGAAGTATCGCTATTTGACGAATGAGTTTCTGGTAGACCCGACTGTTTTAGGTGTCGCGGATAATTTCGGGATAGAAATGTGTCATCCGGTCAGAGAACGACGATTTCCCGACCGATCACGTTTGGGTAAGAAAGGCAAATCGAATTCGCGCTGGATAGTCGGCGGCAAACTTTGTGTCGTGCTGAACAAATGTGGGCTTGTTTGCGGTTTTCAAACGGATACGGCGAATGTTTCAGACATCGAATTTCACGCACTTTTACGAGAGTTTGAAACAGAAATGATAATTTGCGCCGATACGGGTTTCAATGCCAAAGACGGCAATCCTGAGAATGTGAAAATCTGCAAGCGCGGAACTTGGAACGGACGATTGATTGTCGAGTCGGTGTTTTCCCTGATAACGCGGTGCTGTCAAGGCAAGCAAATGCGGCATCGGGTTTGGGAATGTTTCGAGATGCGGCTCGGATTTTTGATGGCGATATTCAATATCTTGCAGTTATGGAACGATTCAAATATTGACGAAGCGGGAGTTATCCATCTTTCAATGACTGAATTCGCGCTCTAAAAACTAGCACCAGAGGTTAATAGCCAACCTGTTTAATAATAAAACTTTCAAACAACAATTGGACACGACGCGCCTTAAACGATAACAGGTTTTGGAATCAAGCCTTCAAAAGTTTGCACCGGCTACGCAAAATTCGACATTCAAAATCCGCCGCTCAATCTAACATTAAACCAACACCTTTTTAATAAGCGCAGCACGTTATCTCATTCGGGCATTTAAGTAGCATCAATCGAAGATATCCTAACGATGCACGAGCAATGGCACGAACAAGGGCTTTTGACCCAAGACGAAATGCGAAACGATTGCTTACTGGGAGGAGCAATCAAAAACGTCTCAGGGCTGTTTATCAAAGCCGTCAAAGAAGGCTACGAAGTTCCGCAAAATTATCTCGATTCTGTGAAGGAAATTGAATCAAAAAACCGGTTTGAAGCCGAGCGGAAAAAGAGCGAAGAAAAAGACAAAGAAAAAAGGGAAGGAAGCAGAAGCTTGGGGACGAGCAGACAAGCGATTAAATAACTTACCGGAAGCCGAACGTCAAGACCTCTGGGAAGCGACCAGAATCAAAATTATTTCTTCGTCAGAATATAAAGATGCGACCCCGCAACAGTTAAAAATTTTAGAGTATGTAATGGACGGTTCGATCCGCTCGGAAATCATCGAAACTTTCATTCAGGAAGAAGCACGAAAAACCGCCAAGTAAAACTCAATTTCAAAGCGAAAAATTCCCACATATTTACCATTAACTTTGACAACCTTCCTATAAAAGTTGACGTAACCAGAGAAACTTGGTTAAAATAACATTGACCTCTATCTAAGGAAAGGCAAGCAGTGTTTTGCTAACGCAAAACTCACTCACCGCGCTTCGCTCGTTCGTGCGCTTGCCCTGCGGGGCTGACTGTTGAGGCGAACAAACGAGCTGCGAAATGAAGAAAAATTGATAGAAAATTAAATGAAAAAAACCGGACGACCAAGGCTTGGAGAGAAGAAAAAAACGCACCGCGTCGGCGTGTTTTTTACATCTGAGGAGTTTGCCAAAATTCAACTTAATGCCAGTCGCGCAGGACTAACAGAGGCAGAATTTTTACGGCAACTCGGATTGGGAAAAGAGGTGAAAGCTCCGCCGACAACGGCGAATTTTGCGGCGGTAAAAGAGATCAATGCAATCGGAAAAAATTTGAATTCACTGGTGAGAGCAGTCCTCACTTTTAAGATCGAAGATACCGCCGAAATCACGAATTCGATCAACCGAACGGAATCAAGTTTGCAGGAAACAATCGGAAGACTTTTAGAGCGATAATATGGCAATTGCAAGCGTTGGCAAATCGGGCGGAGCAAAAGGAGCAATCGGTTATGTTCTCAAAACTGATAGAGAAAAAGAACCATCTATTATCGGCGGGGCTTTTGGCACAAAAGAAGAAATCACCAGACAGTTTGATGCCTATTCCGCACTTCGCCCCGGACTGAAAAATCAGGTTTCGCACATCTCCATTTCACTTAAACCGGGCGAGCGTTTAGATGAAGAACAGAAAATTGATTTCGCCGAAAAGCTATTGGAAAAACTTAATTTTCAAAAAGAGCGCGTGCCGTATTTGGTAGTCGAACATCACGATAAAGATTATGAGCATTTTCATATTGTCGCCGGCAGGATTCGTGATGACGGCACGGTCGTTTCAGACTCGAAAATCGCGTTGCGAACAATTCAGGCGACTAAGGAAATTGAGAAAGAATTTGGACTCGAACAAGTCGAATTCAGACAAAACAGCAACCGCAGAATCAAGCGCGGCGAATACAAACTGATGGAACGCACCGGCGAATTATCAATTATCGCAGAGGCAAAGCTCGTCATTGATGAAGTCTTGAAGGACAAGCCGCAGGTTAAAGAATTTGTTGAAAATCTTCAAAATTCAGGCTTTCAGGTGAGACCGAATATTTCGGAAAAAACGGGAAAAATGAACGGCTTCAGCTTCAAAAAAGGAGAAATTACATTCAAGTCTTCAGCCATTGCCAAAGATTATTCTTTTCAGAATTTACAGAAAAACGGCTTGGATTATGACAAGGCAAGAGATGGGGCATTTTTAATTGGAGTCAAACATGAATTTACCCAAAAACCTGGTAATGAAAGCCGAGGAAATAGAGGAGTTGAAACGTCAAAATCAATTGCTGACCGAGCAGAATCAGCTACTCACGGAACGCAACCAAGCGTTATCGAAATACAGCCAAATCTTAGCAAAACAGAATCAGGAATTTCGCACGTTCAAGGTCGAGATCGTCAATCTCAAACTGATGATTCAAAAAACGTCGCTGTCCAGACTGACGTTAGTTCAAATCTTTCTGCTATTGCAAGACAAACTCATCAAACACAAATACCTGACCGAAGTTTTTCTGAAAACGGACCCGCAGGAGATCAAGAAGAATCAGGAGTTCACACTCAAGAAAATTCAGGAACTAGAGAACCAACTGAAGAGTTTCTCGCAGTAAACTTCACAGTTACCGAGCCGAAGTTGAAAGACGCACCCGCACAAAAACAGGAACGGGAAATCGAACGCTCGCGTAATTTCGGAATGGAGAGATAAAACATTAAAAGGTTAATTTCGCAATCGCCTCTCAAGGTTCGTTAATAGGTTTTGGAGTTTATTTTGCTTGAGAGAATTTTTTTTGAGCCAGTTGTGCAGATTGGCTTCGGTTGTGCAGTAGCGCGCGGCGATGAATTTTTGCGTCGAGCCGTTTTTGAGCAACGCTTCAATTTCCGGGCGAAACTGATCGAGTTTTGATTTGCCAGGTCCGGGCGGTCTGCCGAGTTTGATGCCTTGTTCCTTTTTGTAACGAAGTGCTTCTTTAGTGCGCTGAGAGATTAGATCGCGTTCGATTTCCGACGCCATCGAAAAAGCCATCGCCACGATTTTGCTTTGAATCGAGTTGTCGAGCGTCCAATTTCCTTTGACGGCATAAACCCGCACACCTTTTTCGACAGCCACCGAAAGGATTTCCATACATTCAAGCATTGAGC